>ERZ779660.708-NODE-708-length-18644-cov-3.802733_pt1 | contig 18644 bp, 24 predicted proteins | sample MGYA00511906_ERZ779660 | MGnify/ENA primary metagenome ERZ779660 (study PRJEB29588, sample SAMEA2156906) | human gut metagenome | biome: human gut; feature: human-associated habitat; material: faeces | place: Denmark | collected 2008/2010 ... | reverse complement strand
GCGGGTGTAGTTCAATGGTAGAACACTAGCCTTCCAAGCTAGATACGTGGGTTCGATTCCCATCACCCGCTCTTTTAAAGAAACTGTTTATCCGGTTTCTTTTTTTATACTCTTTTTTATGAATATCCTGTCTCATACCACGTAAAAAGGACGGCTGCATCTGCAGTCGTCCTTTATATCATGTATGGGTAATAAAACTCGCTTAGAAGAGATCTACACTTCCGAAGAACTTGTCATTGATTACATAATATGCCTTGTACTCTTCCGGCTTTACATAAATATTTAATGTCTTAATGCATCCGGCACGATGTCCCTCAGCTACAAACTGTTTCTTTACCTTATCCTCAAGTTCTCCAAGATTTGCAGCATTCTGCTGATATTGAACAATGATTTCGGTCTTTGCCGGCTGTTTTTCTTTCTTTGCCTTTGTAGCAGCCTTTGCTTTCGTTGCAGCTTTCTTCACAACAGGTTCTGCCTTCTCAACAACAGCCTTTGTTGTTGCCTTTGCAACTTCTTTTGCCTTCTCTTCTACAACTTCTGCTTTCTTTGCTGCTGCCTCAGCAACATCCCCGACTTTTGATTCTACCTTTTTTGTAGCATCCTTAACCGCATTTTTAACTTCTGTCTTTCCCTCTGGTGTCTTCATCAGCTTCACGTCAGAAACTGCTTTGTTTAACTTCTTCTCCTGCATAACGATTCCTCCTAACCAGAATTATTCACATACTAAAAATTTTTCAATTGCATCAAGCGCTGCTTCTTCATCGGCACCCTCCGTCACAATATCAACCGACATTCCATCGGATGGATTAAACGCCATAATTCCCATAATGCTCTTTGCATTAATTCTGCGGTTATCGCTCTCCAACATAATATCACTGTCGAACTGACATGCTACCTGAACAAGTTCTGCGATTGGATTGTCGTGTCCTTCTGACACATTAGAAACGATCACATTTTTCTTACTCATACGCTCTCCCTTTCCAAAACTGTATAACATATTCTCAAATATATCTCACTTATACGGGAATTGCAATATATTAACTTTATTTCTGTTAAATCTTCACGAATCATCCATAAAACCTTGTCCTTAATTGTTCATTTTTACAATGAAAATTAACGGTCCAAATAAGTAAAGAAAATGTATCCTGCTTTCCGGAACCAGTCATCCGCATCTTTATAACTTTTTGACCTCGTGGAATGGGTCTGCGGATCATAATAATAAATGCTTCCAGAGGTATATCCCGTCACTAATACGGCACTGTCTGTTCCGGTCATTGCAAATACCGGGCTGCCCTTGCTGACATAAAACAGAATCTCCTCTACTGTGCAGCCGGATATATCAAGAACAACAGAATCTTTTAATGTATTTTCAATCGCACTTTTCGGGGTTCCTCCATTGTCAATCAGTTCTTTTACACTGAGCCCGTTTCCTCTGTAATTAAGCATGGCACTGACCGCCTGAACCACGGATGATGAACTCTTATCCGCATCGTTTACTTTCAGGCTGCTAAATGCCGTCTGTGCCGATTTACGCGCACGCATCCATACATACTGCTGCTTGGAATCCACCACAACTCCCATATGATTATTGGCGCAGACGATGGCATCCGCGATCTCATCGGTTGCAAACAGCACATCACCTTTTTTGTACACATAAAAGTATTCCTGCGACTCCTTATTTTTCACGGAAACATCACGCGGATTTTCGAGTAAAACAGATTTGGAAGTCAGCATTTTAATTTTGGATGCATCTGCCCCATTTTTCATCATAAGCTGGTACTGTGTTTCCTTGCGATCTGTCACGGTTGATCCCACGGTAACTTTTTCTTCCGTGTCTCCCTCACGGTTCATGATCGCATCGGTTCCTGCAGCCACATAATGTCCGCCGGACTTTTTGATCAGATGAATGGTAATTGTATAATCCTCCACCGAAATGGAACCGATACTTCCCCTGGACGGTTTATACATCTTTAAGATACTGTGTGAATTTTCGGAAGTATCCATGATGGTTAAATTTTTCATCGGGAAAACCGTATTTCCCGCTGCTGCAACCATCACCTTATCTTTCTTTGCTGCTCCGTAAATAAAATCTTCATCGATAAACCCAAGCGGAAGAATATACGCTCCCTTTTTTGCCTTGATATCATAGACAGAAGCATTTTTCAAATTCATCAGGTGAATCACATCGCTTTTGTATTCTTTGTCGCTGTCTACCCACGCAAAATACTGATTCGATTCCGACACTTTATAACAGCTTTCTTTCAGATCTTTCACAAGCACTTCCGGAGTCCGCTTGTCCGTATCTATACTGTAAAGTTTCTGATCCATGATCAGGTAAAATGTCCCCTTTTCGTTCACATACATTAACTGCCCCATCTGTGCTTTGAGTATTTCATAGGAAACATCCGACGGGATAAAAATTTCTTCCTCTATAGTGTGTACCAGACCATCATAATGATATACTGCCGTGCCCACTTCGCCTTCATGATCCCCACGGTTCATATATCCATATACAACAAAATCAATACTTCCCGCTTCATCCACACGGGCAATTTTGATATCATGCTGATCCCAGTTATCCCTCGCATTGATCCCCTCTGCCCCAAGGAAACTGAATACCTGTACAATCTTATTATTTACACGGTCAAAGCACCAGAGTTCTCCCTGCTGTACAAACGCGATCACATCTCCGGTCTCACTTACAGCATATTCAATGTTTTTGTCACGTATGCCAAGTTGGATCTGATTATTATCTGTAATAAACCGGTTTTCCCCACGAAAAATCTGATTTAAAGTACGCTCAAAATTTAAGACATACATACGGGATTCCGTCATACGCAGACGATAATATTCTTCCACATTATAATACTCGGTTTCCCCACCGGTTCCTTTGGTGGTCACCACATACCGGAGTGTGATCACATCATAGGAATCATTGATTTCCTTGAAAGATGCCTCGAGTTCTCCCATCTGCTCCGGTTTTAAATCTGCCCAGGTAATCTGGTTTAAGGTACAGCTTAAATCCACATAATTGAGTGTACTGGTATCGCCTGTTGCCGCATCCATATATTTCGGAATAAATTTATTTGCATCATCCCGGAATGTATATTCATGAAACTGCAGTGCAAAATCCATACATGCCTGGGTATCATCGTTTTGTGTCTGCATCAGCCGAGTGTAATACCGGATCTTATTTTTTCCTGAAGCAAGAATAACAATCAGTTCATATTCTTCCCCTTTTCCGAGAATATTCTGGATTTTCAGGTTTGCAGAGATTTCATTATTTTTTTCTTTGATCTCCTGTGCATCTCCCTTTGCAACCAGCCGGGAATCATCAAGACTCCGGATTTCATAAGCAATGCCTCTGATTTTTTGTCCATATGTATTAATTTTCAGCGGAAGCAGTCGTGTATGGTCTACCGGCACAATTCCATCCCGCATCTTTGTAATATTCATTTCCGATACGTATCCGTGCAGCTGTGCCACGCTGTTATTTCCTTCATAAAACTGGACGATGGGAAGGGTTGCCTCCTTCATCGCCGTTGTCATATCTTTATTATCCTGATTGGTTATGATACTGAAAACAATCAGTGCTGCCAGAAAAAGCCCTGACAGCACCACTGGTTTAATTACTTTCCTGTTCATTTATCTTTTCCTTCTTACTATGGCTGTAATTTCTGCCGTTACATCCATCTCCTGCATCTGCGATGCCGGCAGCGCCGTTTGCACATTTCCGCACCAAACAGCACACCGATCATACTGCAAAGCCACGGATTCCCACATTCCCGTTCCTGTGTTGTCATAGTTTCTCCGGCGATAGAAGCCGGAACCATTTCGAAATATGATGCCGCCTGCATGTTTCCTTCGATCCGGTTCTCTTTCTTTTTCTGCACTTCGGACAGTTTCCGGTAAATTCCATCAATCTCCATCTGTATCATCAGGCGGTCCGGTTCCTCATCGTAGATGCGGCTTCCCTCATATTCCAGCTGGTCAAGCCTCTGTTCCACCAGCTCCATGATCTCTTTTGTCTCTGCCGGATAGTACTGTTTCATTCGTTCCATATCTTTTTCATATTCCATCTCTGTCAGATACATACTCTGCATCGGATATGTCATATAAAACGGAATCTTTGGGTAAAAATCGTTTGAATAATCCACTTGCATGCTCCATCCTGTCATCATTATAGACTATGCCATGCAACGGTTTTTTGTTCTTATTTTCCTACTATTTTTAAGCATATCTGCTCGTATTCCGGATAATTTTTGTGCCGCATTTCCGTTTCCAGTACTCCCTGTGCATTCTTATGGAAATGATATAAATTATACACACCCTTACGGTAGGCATAGTCCTCTCCATTATCCTGAAAATGATCGTAAGAAGCCTCTCCCGGAGTTGTCAGCAGATACAGCGTACGGTACGGCTTTTCTCCAACATACGCCATTTTTTCATACATCGGGATCATCGTTCCTTCTTTCAGGTACATCGGGCACAAATCAATCGGTGCATCCCGCAGGAAATACTTTCCTCCGGTAATTTTCTCTCCAGTCCAGTAATCATACCACTCCCCTTCCGGCAGATACACCATTTTCTTCGTGGCTCCCTGCTCCAATACCGGGGCAACGAGGAGATTTTCCCCTACCAGAAACTCCCCATTGAGGTTATAGGTTTCCGGGTCCTTTGGATAATGCAGAACCAGAGGACGCATAACCGGAAGTCCGGTCTGTTCTCCCTGATAAAACAGATCATACAGATACGGAAGGAAACGATAACGCATCTTTACATATTTTCGATAGATTCCCACCACCTGATCATCAAACTGCCACGGCTCCTGTCTGCGTGTTCCCTGACAGGAATGATTTCGAAACAGCGGAGAAAATACGGCAGCCTCGATCCACCGGGTCAGAAGTTCCGGGGTCGTATCCGCACCGAATCCGCCAATGTCGGTTCCGGCAAACGCAAATCCGCTCATACCGAGATTACACAGCTGCGGCACCATCATCTGCAGGTGCGACCACAGACTCTGATTATCTCCGGTCCACACGGTCGCATATTTCTGTGTTCCTGCATACGCTGCACGTGTGATAACAAACGGACGCTTATCGGAAAGTTTCTGCAGTCCCTCAAAGGTCGCACGGCTCATATAATGTCCATATACATTGTGCATTTCCGCATGATTTGTCGTACGCTCCTCATCATGAAATACAACATCCTGCGGCAGCTCGCCACGGAAACTTGCCGGCTCATTCATATCATTCCATACACCGTCCACACCGATGTCGACCAGAAACTTATGGTGTTTTCCCCACCAGTCGCGTACTTTGCGGCGTCCAAAATCCGGATAATTTGCATCTCCCGGCCAAACCTCATTGACATAGGTAGTTCCCTGTGTATCGGTCGCAAAATATCCGTTCTCTTCGCCTTCTTTACACATAAAATAGTCCGGATCGACTTTGGTTCCCGGATCAATGATCGTTACCGTTTTAAAGCCCTGTTTTTTTATTTCCGCAATCAGATCCCCAGGTTTTCCGTACTTTGCATCATTCCATGTAAACACACGATACCCATCCATATAATCAATGTCAAAATGAATGGCATCACACGGAATATCCAGATCACGGAAATGTTCTGCCACATCACGGATATCTTCTGCGCACTGATAGCCCCAGCGGCTCTGCTGGTATCCAAGCGTCCATCGCTGCGGCAGCGGTGTCCGCCCGGTCAGATATGTATATTCTTCAATCAGATCCGTCAGTTTTTCTCCACCCAGGAAGTACAGATCCAGATTGCCATCATCCGCGCCGTAAAAATAATATTCTGGATTTTCTTTGCCCAGATTGAGATAGCTGTGGAACGTATTATCAAAAAACATGCCATATACGTCATTCTTTTTCTTGCAAAAGAGCACCGGAATCGACTTGTACAGCGCATGATAGTCCTCATTGTGTGCCTGTGGAATATCGGAATTCCAGTTCTCATACTCATAATTTTTTTTATTCAGGAATCCGGTCTTATCACCCAGACCGTAAAAATCATCCCCCTCGTCCAGATCAAACATCATCTGTACCGGATAATCATGTGCGCCCAGATTCGACGTATCATGCCCTTCCGACTCCAGAATCTGTTTCATCTGCTCACTGACTTCCCCGCAAACACTTCTGCCCTGCCGGTGTGTCCGGACAAGCGGAGTCCCGTCCGGTCTCGTAATCACCATTTCCAGATTTTCTCCAAACTGCATCCGGATCTTATCGGTTGCAATTACCAGATCTTCTCCTTTTTGCTCTGCCGTCAGTTCTGTCGCAACCGCCTTGTCTCCATCAATGGCCTTAGAATAATGTTCTTTTGTTCTGTAAGGCACAAAAATATTGACAATATCATCCCTTATGGCTTTCACCACCAGTTTTTGCTGTTCATACTTCACACAAATCTCATTTCCATCCTGTCGGAAGGACATAATTTTTCCTGCTGTACTCATTGTTTCCCCTTTCCGTTACTCTGTTTCCTGCGTTGTTGTATCCGGTTCCTGATCGGTAACATAGTCTGAACTGACATATCCTTTTTGTCCGTTATATTCTGCCTGCACCCATCCGTTTTCTTCTCCCAGCAGTGTCAGCTTCGTTCCCGTCACGAGAACGGTAAGAATTTCACTGTCTGTATTCGGCTCTGCACGGAAATTTACGCCATCCGTGCTTGTCCATACACTCTGTCCGTCTTCGTCCAGCGGCTGTTCCGTTACCGGTGGCAGATTGCTGTTGTCTGCCGGCGGTGCATTATTTGTGATTTCCGTTTCCGGTGTCTGGTTTTTCCCTGCATTCCGCCCATGAAGCCATACGATAAGTGATATAATTCCTGCGAGCAGTGCTGCGCAGATTATGGCAAAAATAATTCTGGCAATAATGACGTCTTTTCTGTGACTTGCTTTCATGATCGTTGTCCCTCCCCTTCATCTTCTGTACATATAATTGTGGTTTTCCCTGGATCTACCTTGTCTTTTTCCAAAATCAGTTTTCCAATCTTATCCGCCCGGATAATTCCGCCGGAAGGATTGAGCACACTGTCCACGGTATTTACAATCTGTGCATCCACCGTGGAATACTCAAATGCCAGTGTCGTATTAATCAATTTACAGTTCACCATTTTCAGATTTTCTATATAACACATGCCCTGCAGGCTCTCAATCGTACAGTTGACAAGTGTAAGATTTCTGGCATTCCATCCCAGATATTCTCCCGAAATAAAACTGTCATACACAGTAACATGATTGCTGTTCCAGAATGCATCTTTGGAAAGCATGCGTGCATGATGGATCTCCATGTTTTCCACACCATCAAATGAATAATTTCCAACCGGTTCAAAATGATCCAGCTGCATATTTTTACAATTCATGGCAAAATAATCCCCGTGTGCCTGCACATAGGACAGGTTTACATCGGTACAGTTCCAGAGGGTTTCCTCTGCATTCGGGAAATTTACATTTGTCAGGGTTACTCCCCTGCAACGGCGGAAATTTTTTGGTGCTTCTACAATGGAATCTCTTACCGAAATATCATCGGTATACCATACCCCGGCCCGCGCCATGTCAAACCAGGTACATTCCTTTACATCGACATGTTTGCAATACCAGAGCGGATATTTCCACCGGAACAGACAATTATCCAGATAAAGACTGCTGCTCTCCTTCAACGGGGATTCCCCATTCTCAAACACACTGTCATATACCGCCAGATTTTCAGACTGAAACAGTGCGCGTTCTCCTGTTAATTTCTGCTGACGAAGCACCTGCCGTGCCGTGTCAAATTTATCGTTACTCATTTTTTATTCCTTCTTTTTCAGCTTGTAATGATTGGGTCTGCTAGTTATTTTACCACGAGATCACCGGAACATTCAAGTATGCTACTCTAACAAAAGCTCCTCGACCGTGACAAACGAATATCCCTGTTTCTGCAAGGTATCTATGACCGTAAATGCCGCCTGTACAGATGACGCCGAAGCATCGTGAAGCAGAATAATGTCCCCCGGCTTAGTATCCTTTAGAATTCTCTGAACCACAGTATCCGCATCGGTCGTTGCCCAGTCCCGCGGATCTACATTCCACAGTACTTCGATCAGATTTACCTGCGCATCCAGTTCCTTCTGCCAGCATCCGTAAGGTGGACGGATATATCCTGCATATTCTCCCGTCACATCATAAATCGCCTTCTGTGTTTTTTCAATCTGCTGCAAAGTGCATGCCGTGCCCACTTCCTTAAAATTAACATGTTTATAAGAATGAACACCGATCAGATGTCCGTCATCATGCATCCGTCTGACGACATCCGGATACTGTTTTACCTCTTCTCCCAGCAGAAAAAAAGTGGCTTTTACACCACGTTTTTCTAATCCGTCCAGCAATTTCGGTGTATATTCCGGATTCGGCCCGTCATCAAAGGTAATTGCAACTGTTTTCATTTCTTTCTCCACTTTCTCCGGCTGCAGTGTCATTGTACTTACAACAGCCGCTGCGTTTCCAATGCTGTATGACAGGAAAAGAAACAGTGCATACCCCACATATCTTTTCCATTGTTTTTTGTCTGCCATTTCATACCACACAAATTTCCTGCTTAGTATATCGTATGAATTTAATCATAAAAAATATGTTGTCCTTATTCTGAATCATAAGTTTCCCTGCTGATGCCCTCCCCGAGCATCATCCGTTCCTCATGTTGCATTTCTTTTTCCCGAATGGCGCGTTCATAACCGGTCAATGCTGCAAACGGAGAAAACTGTGCGGCCCGGTCTTCCGATGGCATCTGCGGATGCTTTTTCGAAACCGGATGCGGCAGATCTATGATGTCATCATAACGATGCGTATTTTCCAGCCGGTTCATGCCCGATGTCCTCCAATCTGTCCGTTGCGCTGCCGCATGGTTGCCCCTTCTTTGAAATTGGTTCCTTTTAAAATGGCATTTTTCCCATAACGCTGCTTAATGGAAAGCATGGCTTTCTGCATCTGTTTTTCCTTCTGCAATGCCTGCTTTTGTGCCTTCTGTTCCTCGGTTTCTTCCGCAAAATCAAACAGGCTCATCTGCTCATAAATCTGTTCTTTTTGTGCCTCCTGCTCTGTGCGTACATGGCATGCCGTAACATAGATCCTGCGGATCAAAAGATCCGGATTTATAATTCTGTCATATAATTCCAGTGTTTTTTCTACTACCGTAATGGCAGAAGATGTATGATTTTGCAAATTTGCCGTCCCATGCGCATGCTTTGGAATCTTTCTTCCGTAACGATCCGTAGTCACTTCCCCGTGATATCTTTTTGCCCGCACCGGGTCTGTCAGATTTTCGATATCATAGCCAACCGTCAGCACTATCTGATCCGTCACGAATCCATGCTCCACCAGATCCAGTACCAGCTGGTCTGTCATTTCCTGCACAACAATCCTTGCTTTATCTGCCGGGTACGGACACTGCAATACCTGTCCCGATCCGGAACTGTTCGCCTGCGGACGATACGCTTTGATCTGTGCAATCGTGCACGGTTCGTACCCCCAGGCATGATCAATCAAAAGCTCTGCATTCACACCAAACAGTTTGTAAAGCAGATCTTCATTATAATAATCTGTTTCTTTTCCGATGGAGCAGCGCGCCACATCTCCCATGGTATACATTCCGTTTTCTGCCAGTTTCTTCGCATATCCCGGTCCGACACGCCAGAAATCCGTGATCGGCCGGTAGTCCCAAAGCAGTTTCCGGTAACTTTTTTCATCCAGCTGGGCAATGCGCACACCGTTTTCATCCGCATCGATGTGCTTTGCCACAATATCCATTGCGATTTTGCACAGATACAGGTTGGTTCCGATCCCGGCAGTGGCCGTGATCCCAATGTGATCCTGCACATCCAGAATGATAGTCTGCGCCAGCTGATAAGCTGTCATTCCATAGGTTTTCAGATAATGTGTCACGTCCATAAACACTTCATCAATCGAATATACATGAATATCTTCCGGCGCCACATATTTCAGATATATATCATAGATCCGCGTACTGTATTCCACATAAAGTGCCATCCGCGGAGGTGCCGCAATGTACGACAATTCCGGCTCACCGGTTTTTCGGCTGCGGTTTACCTGTTTTACTTTCTGAACCACTTCAAAAAGCCTGGCCCTTCCCGGAATCCCATATTTTTTCAGGGATGGAGAAACTGCCAGGCAGATGGTTTTTTCCGTGCGGCTTTCATCCGCCACCACCAGATTGGTGGTCAGCGGATCAAGTCCACGCTCCACACATTCTACGGATGCATAAAATGATTTCAGATCAATTGCGATATACTGCGGCATACCTTTCCTCTCCCCAAACAGACATTCGTGTATGCTCTCATTATATCAAAATCCGATAAGATTGCAACGCTATTTACATTCCGTCACAAACACTTCACATTTCTCTAAAATCAGCTTATTTTCAGCATTTGTTCGTTTTTTATTTGATAAAAGTACCTTTTTTGCCGGAACTTCCCAATCCAGTTCTATGGTATCTGTTCCAAAATTTGCCGCTACCAGAACCCGGCGCCCCTGCAGGATGCGGTAATATGCCATTACGTGATCTGCATTCTCATATGCCGGCTCAAATTTTCCATAAGTAAACAACTCCCGATATTCCCCAGATTTGCGCAATGCGATAAGTTTTCTGTAATAATGCAGAACCGAATCCGGCTGCTCTTCCTCTTTTTCCACATTGATCACCGGATAATTATCATTGACTTTCAGCCATGGAGTTCCCGAGGTAAAGCCCGCCTGCGGCGCATCCTTCCACTGCATCGGCGTCCGTGCATTGTCCCTGCTCATGACCGAACATACGGCAAGTGCTTCTGCATCCGAAAGTCCGGCCTCACGCGCCACCCTGTACTGGTCTTTGGTACTGATATCATCGAATTCATCCACACTGTTCCATCTGGCATTCTGCATGCCAATCTCCTGCCCCTGATAAATAAACGGAATTCCACGCAGCAGAACACTTACTGTACCAAGCATCTTTGCCCCGTCCGCATTTTGCGCATAATCCGGCAGAAAACGGGAAACGCCGCGCGGCTCATCGTGATTTTCAATGATATTTGCCTCGAACCCGACATTCTGTACCCGCATCTGGGAATCTGTGATTGCTTTTTTCCACGCATCAAAAGAAATTGGTGGCGCATCGTACCATCCGTGTTCCCCGTCACTGAGCATATGGGCGCTGAAATCAAAAATTGTAGAAAAATGTCCATTTTCTCCAATAAAGTCCGGCAGGTCTTCCACCCCAATGTTAAATACTTCCCCTACCGTAAATGCATCCTTTTTAGCAAATGTATGATTCTTTAAATCTTCAAGCAGCTCATCGACACCTTCTGCATTTTCGACCATACGCCAACAGCTTGCCAGTCCATCGTCACCATCCGGCTCCATATCCGGAAATGCCAGATCTTTTTTAATATTGATGATCGCATCAATCCGAAAACCTGCCAGTCCTTTGTCCAGCCACCAGTTGATCATCCGGTAGATTTCTTCCCTCAGTTTTGGATTTTCCCAGTTTAAATCCGGCTGCTCCTTTGCAAACATATGGAAATAATATTTGTCCGATCCCGGTACCGGCTCCCAGCAGTTTCCCCCGAAATAAGAACGGTAATTGCTCGGTGGATTTCCATTCTTTCCCTTCCGGAAATAAAAATAATCGGCATACGGTCCGTCCGGATCCGCCAGTGCTTTCTGAAACCATTCATGCTTGTCGGAGCAGTGATTGACAACCAGATCCATAATCAGATACATATCTCTCTTTTTGGCCTCCGCAAGCAGTTCGTCGAATTCCTCCATCGTTCCGAATTCTTCAGCGATTGCATAATAGTCCGAAATATCATAGCCCTGATCCACAAACGGGGACTTATAGATTGGAGAAAGCCAGATAATGTCAACTCCCAGCTCCTTTAAATAGTCCAGTTTGGAAATAATGCCCCGCAGGTCACCGATCCCATCTCCGTTTGTATCGCAAAAACTCTTTGGATAAATCTGATATGCCACCTTGTCATGCCACCATTTTTTCTGCATGTCCATGTCCTCCTTCGCCTGTATCTCCATGTCCTTTGACAATTTGTTTCTGTAACATTATACTGTCATTATAGTTTGGAATTTCAAAATTATCTTGCATAATTCTTACTTTTTATAACACAATACTGCTCTCATAAGACAAAGGAGAATTTTCCATGAAACGGTTACAGACACTTGCCCTTGAACAGAAAGAAGATGCCCGTCACGGTGACGCGACCTTCCCCATACAGAAATATATCACTTCTTTAAAGCCGGATTATCCGGTCATAACAACGCACTGGCACGAAGAGGCTGAATTTACACTCATCACCGAAGGAGATGCCAGCTACCAGATCGACCTTACTTCCTACGCTGTGGAAAAAGACGATCTGATTTTTATCCCGCCTCTGCTGCTGCACTCGGTCTCCCGCGGACAGTCTGCGCTTTACCAGTCCGAAACCTATGTGTTTCACATGAACTTTCTCGGTGGAAATGCGACCGATATCTGCTCCACCCGTTATCTGATGCCACTGACCAATGAAGAACTGTCGGTTCCCTGTCTGATCCGTCCGACCCATCCGGCTTATGTATCTCTGCGCAAAATTTTTGCACAGATCAGTTCTCTCTTTGCAAATCCGGTTGAGGGATACGAACTGGCCATTAAGGCATTACTGCTGCAGGTTATTTTCCTGCTCCTGCAGAACCGTACCCCGGACGGGAAACGATCTGTCGACACCGCAAACGCCTCTGAAAAATTAAAAACCGTACTGGACTATATCCATCTGCACTATGCCGAGCCGCTTACGGTTGCCGGTCTCGCTGCCCAATGCTATTTCAGCGAATATTACTTTATGCGTTTTTTCAAAAAACACATGAACATGACCGTAGTGGAATACCTCAACAATCTGCGATTGGAAAAGGCTGTAGAACTGTTTGAACAGGGAAACACCTCCATTCTGGAGGTCTCTCTCGCCACAGGATTCCACAACCTTTCCTATTTTCATAAAGTTTTTAAACGGAAATTCCACATGACGCCCAGAGAATTTCTAAAAAAACTATCATCTTTTTAAAAGCCCGTCACAAAAAGCCCGATATTTAATGCCGTAACTACAATTGCAATTACCCAGAGAACCATTTTAAGTCCGGTACTGTTTGCATACTTTCCCATCACTTTTTTGGACGAGGTAAGATAAATCTGCGTAAAAATAGTGATCGGAAGCTGTACTGCAAGAAGCATCTGGGAATAAATCAATCCCTGAAACGGAGACCGGATCAGCAGAATGATAAGCGCTGCCGGAATCATCGTAATCAAAACGCCCTGTCTGGTTTCTTTCGTCGCAATATCATAAGGTTTATTAAAAATTCCGGAAAAAATCGTTCCTCCCGCCATCCCTGCGGTAATACTTGAAGAAAGCCCGGCAAGTAAAAGGGCAATGGCAAAAATCACCGTTGCTTCATTTCCAAGCAGTGGTGTCAGCATATTTCCCGCAGTCGTCAGATCATCCACCTGGTTTTCCCCTCTCTGATAAAACGTCGCCGCCGCCATGAGAATCATGGCGCTGTTAATCGCCCATCCGATGATCATGGAAAACAGCGTATCCTTAAATTCAAATTTCAATTGTCTCTGAATCACCGCTTCTTCTTTCAGATTCCACTTCCGGCTCTGAATGATCTCCGAATGTAAAAACAGATTGTGCGGCATGACAACCGCGCCAAGCACGCTCATGATAACCGGCATCGCATGCGATGGAAATACCGGTTTTACCCATCCTGTGGCGGCAGCTCCCCAGTCAATTTTCACCATACAGATTTCAATTAAAAAGCAAAAACCAATCAGAGAGACAAAAAGCATGATCAGTTTTTCGATCCTTTTATATGCATTGGTAAATTCACAGAACAAGACCACGACAAGGATCAGCATGCTGCCCACTTTAATCGGAATGTGGAACAGCATCTGCAGTGCAATGGCACCTCCTAAAATCTCTGCCATCGCAGTCGCGATGGCAGCGTTACAAGAATCACATTCTTCAATGTCCTGTTTATGTAACGGCTTGCTGCCTCGGACAGACACAATCCCGTCACAATCCCCAGATGTGCTGCATTGTGCTGTAAAATAATCAGCATAATCGTTGAAAGTGTTACCATCCAGAGCAGGGTATATCCATATCCCGATCCGGCTGCAATATTGGATGCCCAGTTTCCCGGATCAATAAACCCGACTGTTACCAGCAGTCCGGGGCCGATAAACTTCAAAATATTTAAATTGTCTTTTTTTTCTTTCCTGTTATTTTTATTCATACATCAGAAATCCTTTCTTTTCATGCTATTCGCGTAGTTAGTTTTAACTAACTGCATAATACACAAACATTGAACTTGTGTCAATGAAACGGCATTTTATTCCCGTTTTTTTATGCATAATTATTATTGACATGCGCACCAATATATCATAGTATTTATTTATGTTAGATATAGTTTTCAATACTACATTAGTTAGTTTTTATTTACACATTGTAAGAAAGGAGATTTTACCATGCAATTAACAATTCGGGAACCCGGAAGCGCCATCACACATTTTATCGGTTGCCTGATGGCTTTGATCGCAGCCTCACCACTTTTAATAAAAGCCCATGGAAATACAACCTATATGCTTGCCATGACCATTTTTGCCACAAGCATGGTTTTATTGTACGCAGCAAGCACCATTTATCACAGTATCTGTCATGTATCTGCTAAGGTACTCCGGAATTTTCAGAAGCTTGATCATATGATGATCTTCGTTCTGATTGCCGGATCTTATACCCCTGTCTGCATGATCATCTTAGGCGGCAGAATTGGATATACCCTTCTGGCTCTTGTATGGGGAATTGCAGTGGCAGGAATCATTATCAAAGGACTCTGGATCACCTGTCCGAAATGGTTTTCTTCCATCATTTACATTGCCATGGGCTGGACGTGCCTGCCAGTATTTACCCAGCTGTGGACGGATCTCCCGCATGCCGCATTTGGCTGGCTTTTAGCGGGCGGCATCATCTACACCATCGGTGGTGTAATCTATGCTCTGAAACTTCCGGTATTTAACGCACTTCACAAATACTTCGGCAGCCATGAAATTTTCCATCTGTTCGTGATGGGTGGAAGTGTCTGTCACTTTATCTTTATGTATCATTATGTAATATGATCATTTATTTTCTGTCACGGTTCGCAGGTCTCCCTGCGAACCGTAACTATTTTTCCACTTTTGTGATCTGCTCTGTGGTGCAGTCATAAACATATTCTATTACCGGATCTTCTTCGGAACCGGACAGTTTCTCTGAACTTACTGCAAATATTATCTTCTTTGCAGTAAATTCTTCCGGAATAATATAGCCATTTTCGTCATCAACATTCTGTGTGAATAACAAGTTTATTATTCTTTCCGTTCCGGTCACAGCGATACACATTCATCTTATTCATGTGTGTTCCACCTTCCGGATAGGTCGCATAATAAACTTTACCATCTGCAATCCGTGCTCCGGTAGTATCGGTTCCAAGCTTCTTTTTTGCTACCCCTGTTTTACCATGGTATGCTTTCGGTTTCAAATGGATTAAGAAAAACGTAAGAATTTTCCATATTTTCACAAAAAACGGCTGATGCCTGCATAAAGCTGTTCAAATTTCATATACTGTTTCTAACAATTATAAAACCGTGAGGAATCTATGTCTTTAAAAACCAATCTGCTCCGTTTTGTTTTTATTTCTGTACTGGGTGTTCTTCTCCATTTCACCTATGAATGGTCCGGAGATAACGCTGTCGTCGGGTTATTCTCAGCTGTAAATGAGTCCACCTGGGAGCATTTAAAACTTTTGTTTTTCCCGTTTCTGCTTCTGACCATCCTCGAAGTGCTGCTCCGCGGCAATATGCTTCCAGAACAGTTTCTCCCGGCAAGAGTTCTCGGTATCCTCGCCGGAATGGGCGGGATTGTGGTCGGATTTTATACGCTGCGGGGTGTGCTTGGCCGAAACTACGATGCTTTAAATATCGCTTTGTATTTTGCAGGGGTTCTTCTGTCATTGTTTGTCGAAAACAAACGATATCGCAAGTCTTCTCTTCTGTCGACGAAAGCCGCAGCCGCTGTCCTGCTGTTGCTTACGGTTGCATTTTTCGTGTTCACCTATTGCCCGCCGGATATTGGATTGTTTTGGGATCCTACAGTCGGCCTTTGATGGTGTAGTGCTACCACAGTCTCATCTGTACTTTCGTTGTCCCGATCCACACCCAATACATTTCTGCCATTCATATATATCGGAAATTTAAACCGGAGACCTTTTAATATTCTGCCATCCTTTTGCTCTTCCTCATAGATAAACACATCCGACAGGAAGCTCTTCAAAAATATCTTCTTTTCCAAATCTGTAAATTTATCATACAGCTTATCAAAGAATAAAAGGAACTGGTAAACATTATCTTCTGAGATTTTGTCCTGCCTGATATTATAAAGTCTTGTTTCGACTTCTTCTATGGCATTCTCAATATCGGTGATTTCATCATACAGCTTATCAAGTCGTTCCTGCATGTCATTGTACTATCCGTTATTCTTCTTGCATCAAGCATTACCGCAGCCTGCCAGATAAGCATATTACAATTCGGATATTCCTTTATAAGCCTCAATGCCCATTCGTAAGTCTTCTCGTAGCCTTCTTCTAAAAACATTCTGTCCATCTTCCTGATAATTTCTTCGATTTCAGTATCTGAAAGTTTTTTAATTTGATCCATCTGTTTTCCCCCTCTCTGATTTGATTATCCCATGATTTGATTCCCAATCACACCCACGCAACGTAGAATATGGTGAATTTTACGGTTTCTATGCTACGTAGAGTGAAATTTGAAGTCACAGAATCATTTCCCATAACAAAGATGAAATAAATGGTTGAAGAAAGAACATAATAAGTACTACAGATGCACATATTATGTAAAAGTCGTTCTTTTTTGAATTTTTCACTATTTTTCTTGTAAAAATACCTGTAAACCAATATGCAATTAGATACCCGACTAAAGTACCTGCAATGTTTGTAATAATGTCATCTATATCTGTCGCTCGTCCTGTGAAAATTTGAGCTATTTCGATAAATGATGTCATTGCAAATCCTGCTATAAATACTTTTTTTGCATTCCTGAATTCTTTCCATAACACTGGCAAAAAGAAGCCAAAAGGAACAAACAATAACACATTCAAGCACGCATTACTAAAATCATTTATCATATATATAAAAGGAATTATCTGATGCTACCGGCATTCCCATTTCAACGCTTGGCAAATGAGACTTATATAAATGGTCTTTTGCTTCTTTTCTGTAAAAATCTGGAGATGAAAGTCACTCAGCTTTCTGTAGAAGAAAAGTAAACATTAAGAGAAAGAGACTCTTTATTACTGTTGTAGTCAAGTAAATAGTTTTTTACAGTGCTTTTCGCTGTCTCTAGCCAAGCTGTCTGGCCGGAAATTCTGCTGCTGCACTCACCAGCTTTTCGACAATCTCAAGCTTATCGCCTTGTTCAGCGTAAGCACAAAGTATAACGGCTGCCGCTATTATCTCATCCCTATCTGCCACACATACCGTGGCACCAGTTACCTTTGACAGGCTCTGTGCATATGCCTGTGATATATTTTTGAGGCTTCCCACCTGCGAATATTTCTTTAGCACTATCGTCTCGTCTGCATCCATATATATTTCCAGCGGGCTGCCCTCCTTGATATGGAGCATCCTGCGCAGTTCCTTCGGTATGACTATTCTGCCGAGTGAGTCTACTCTTCTGGTCAATCCTGTAATTTTCACTTTATTGTCCTCCGTTACTTTTGCATTTGCATTCATGCTTTGGAGGTAGTATATGGAAATCTGTATGAAATATGTATAATTCAAGGGGGAAAAGACATCATCTATGCATGCATGCTTGCATGCAATTCGATGTATGTCTTATTGACCCGCACTACACTGAGAAAGTAGCAATTTACTGCTTAAAGGCAGTAAATTAGCGGATTAAATATGTATCTATATCCATCAGCTCTCTCTCATCTGCAATATCTACATATACACAGTCATGCTTCTTTGCCACACTTCTGCCACCCTTATCACCCTCCAGTGATAAAAGCTGTGGTATAAGCGATGAATTAAATACACACGGGTTGCCTACAGCATCTCCACAACGAAGTGAAAACGCCAATCGCTTACCCCCTGTATTTTTAAGCACTCTGTCTATTAATTTAATCACGCTTTGACTTTTTAAATATGGTTGGTCAGCTACTGCAAACATGTAATATTCCTCTTTTTCGGCAGTATGATGCGTCACTTCACTGCTTTTCTTAAGCTTTTTCTGCTCCTGCACCGCCATAATTCCTGCCTTTATAGTGTAGGATATGCCTTTTTCGCTGTCCGGACTTATGACTGCATGGCAATCTGGGATACATGCGCAGTAGTCCAATATTTCCCGGTAACGGGTGACAACTGTTATATCTATGGTCTGGCTGTCTGATTTTGATTTATTATATCTATTTTTAATTTCCGTCAAGTGATCAAGCAAATGCCTGTACATAGGTTTTCCATCCAGCTCATAAAACAGTTTGTTACTTCCAAAACGGCG
>ERZ779660.699-NODE-699-length-18780-cov-18.084379_pt1 | contig 18780 bp, 21 predicted proteins | sample MGYA00511906_ERZ779660 | MGnify/ENA primary metagenome ERZ779660 (study PRJEB29588, sample SAMEA2156906) | human gut metagenome | biome: human gut; feature: human-associated habitat; material: faeces | place: Denmark | collected 2008/2010 ... | reverse complement strand
AAAGGTGGCAGCTGAGGATGCCGGCCAGAAGGTGCGCTGCAACCTGGCAGAGTATCTGGAGAAAGGTATTGTGAAATAAGTGGAACATGAGGCAAACACCACTGGATTTCTTCAGGGGATTCTTTGACATTATTGTAGCTGGAAGAAGGGATTATTCCTTGATGACAGAGGCACTTTTAGTTAAACCTGTTTAAAAATCGAAAAAGTTCAACTTCTTAAATTACTCTGTATCCCCAGCAAACACTGGGGGATGGAGTAGTATTGTCATAGGGGTTGGATGCTTACGGTATATACGCCAATCCTTGGTCTCATTGATATGGGCCAAAGTGGAACGTTGGATATACTTTATTCCGCTCGAATAGAGTTTGGAAGAGAGTGCAACCAGCGTTGCATCAATGCCGCGGAGACTAACTTGGTCAGTGAACTGCGCAAAGCTCATCACCATAAACTGGTCTCTGCATTTGAACTCGATGGCATGTCTATTGCCATTGTATCTCTTTACGCACTTGTCGAATTCATATCTTGGTATGAGCGACATGATTTGAGCGAATACGGTCTTTCCTTGATTCATGATTTCAGTCTCTTGCAATACAATTTGCAAAAGTACAAAATCAAATCTTGAAAAAATTAAATTCGTATAACTCATTGAATATAATTAATTTAAATCATGTCCAAGATTTTTTATTTGGACAGCAGTGATATTTTAAATAAAATAAATTATGATTGGAATTATAGGTGGTAACGGAGTGGCTGCTACTAATAAGCTACTCGATATAATTGAAGAGAAGTGCACTAAGAATGGCGCATTTCGTGATTGTCATCATCCTGAAATGATAGCTTGGCAGGCAACGCAAGCTCCATCTCGTAGTATGTATCTTGAGGGGAGAGGAGAATCCTTCTTGGAGGATTATATAAGAATAGGTAAACATTTGAAGAATTGTGGATGTGATACTTTGTGTATGTGCTGCAATACTGCTCACTATTTCATAGATGAGTTGGCAGAGAAAATCGACATCAAATTCATCAATATATTGGAAGAAGTAGCCAAGGTTGTTAAAAGTCTAGGGGGGCAAAAAATAGGTGTTATGTGCTCTGATGGTTTGAAGAAAGTTGGTATTTATGAAACTTATATTCAGCATTTTAATCCAGGATCCGAAGTGGTTTTTCCTACAGATGAACTTCAATCTCTTGTAACAAAAGGTATCTGTAATGCTAAGAATATGAATAGATACTTGCCTGTAACAAATGCGGAAAATCCTTCTCTTTGTTTTTCTACAGTGTGTGATTGGTTTGAGGCACAAGGTTGTGATACTATAATTGCTGGCTGTACAGACATAAGAAAAGTCTTTTTTCCACAAATGACAGATAAGTTTAACTATATTGACAGTCTTGAGATCTTGGCAGATAGTATTATCGCAAAAACAAAGAAATTATCAATTTAGTATATGAAAAGAAAAATGTCAACAATTTGTGTTCGTGATCTCCTTCGAAGAGATCATATAGTATTATTTAAAAGATGTAAGAAATTCGGAGGGCAATAATCACGTTGTTGTTGCCGTACAAGATTCCGATGTAGTATTGAAGTATAAATCCAATACGAATCTTCTCTATTCTACAGAGGAGAGAATGTTTATGGTGTAGGCTATTCGTTGTGTTGACGAGGTGGTAGTTTATCGGTCAAATGACGAAATCGTTAAGCAGATATCATTTGATTTTCTCTCTGTTGGACCCACTAAAATTACGAAGGTTTTCAAAAGGCTTTTGATTGGTGTAAGAGAAATGGAAAATAAGTAGTGGTTATGCCCCGAACGGAAGAAAATTCTTCTTCTGAGTTAAAAGTTAAAATTAAGAATGGTTAAGTTACTTTTAATGCTGTAATCTACAACTTGTTGTTTTTGTGCGGAAATTTTATGTGAAGATTTATAGAATGTAAAATAAAAATATAATGCTATTATGAAATTTCTATTTGATTTGGATGGTACGGTTACTTCACAAGAAACCTTGCCAATAATTGCTAATCATTTTGGATGTGTTGAACAAATCTCAGAATTAACAGCACGTACGGTTCAAGGTAATGTTCCTTTTATAGAGTCTTTTATACGTAGAGTTAATATTCTAGGTCATTATTCTGTCTCAGAGACATCTTTATTACTTTCACGTGTTACTCTCTATCCTGCGATTGCAAAGTTCATAGAGGAACATAAGGAGGATTGTATCATCGTCACTGGTAATTTGACTTGCTGGTGTGAAGGCTTGTTTAAAAAGATTGGTTGCCAGTGCTATGGCTCAGAAGCTTTATGCGAAGATGACAAGGTCGTCAAGTTAAAAACAATCCTTCGTAAGGAACAGATTGTTGATCAATACAAAGCTTTGGGGGAGACGGTTGTTTTTATAGGTGATGGTAACAATGACCTTGAAGCAATGCGTCATGCTAATATCAGTATTGCTACTGGTCTAACTCACAATCCTGCGCAAAGCTTGATGTCTATCTGCGATTATGTCATTTTCAATGAAACTGCTTTAGTCAGACAGATGAAACAACTTTGTGGCGAGTATTCTACAGAGAAGTCTGTTGTTATAAGTTGTGCAGGAATTGGTTCAAGACTAGGTTTAGGTTTGACAAAAGCCTTGGTTCAAATAAATGGTAGTTCTTTGATTTCTTGGCAGCTTAAACTCTTCAAGGACGTGAAAGATGTCAGAATCGTAATTGGCTTCCAAGGAGGTGAGATCATAGAAGAAGTGAGAAAATATCGAGACGATGTCATCTTCTGCTATAATCATAGATATTTCGAAACTAAGACTGGCGCAAGTTATTATTTGGGTGCTCGTCATGCTAATCATGAGACGTTGGAATGGGATGGTGATTTGTTGGTACATCCTGATGATGTTAAGAATTTGTTGGCAACTTCTGGTGAGTTCATTTGTTATGCAGACAAAACATCTGATGATGCTGTTTTTGTACAGACAAATGAAAATGGTGATGTGCTCTGTTTTAGCCGTGAACATGGTGATTATGAGTGGACGGGACCTGCTTGCATGAACAAACAACATTTAATATATTCAACCCAAAATGTGTACAACATGTTTGAGCCTTATTGTCCAATGAAAGGCATAAAGGTAAGAGCTTATGATATTGATACTTATAATGATTACATTCGAGTTTCAGAAATAACAAAAGATTGGAAATGAAAGAAATAGGACTAGACGAACTAAAGGTGCTTCAGATGGATGTAATGTCAGCTGTGCATCGTTTTTGTGAGGCAAATCATCTCAGATATTCTTTGGCTTGTGGCTCCTTGCTAGGAGCTGCAAGACATAAGGGGTATATACCTTGGGATGATGATATTGATATATATCTTCTTCGTGAAGATTACGATAAGATGATAAAACTTTTTCCGGATTTATGGGAAGGAAGGTATAAATTTTGTACGTTGGAACGTGATACAAAGTGGGGACTTCCTTTTGGTAAAGTTTGTGACACAAAAACTGTTGTTAAGGAAGGCGTAAATCATCTTTATGAACTTGGGGTAAATATCGATGTGTTTCCGATTGATGATGTCCCAGAGGAAGAGGCTAAATGGCGTAGATATGACAAGTTTAGACGAAAATGTTTTGAGCTGTATGCAAGAAGAGTTGATTGCCCTGAAATATTGAATTTTCATAATGATAAAAGTTTTGCTCGAAATGTATTGGCTACCATCGTAAAGATGACGGTGTCTGTTTTTAGTGTACATTTTTTAGCTTGTTGTTTCCAAAAGGTAGCCAAGCATTATGATAAAACAGATTCTTCTAAAGTTTTTGAGTGTGCTCAAGGAATATTCCAAAAACATCCTTTTCCAAAGTCATTGTTCAATCATAGAATATTGATGCCTTTTGAGGATAGGGAATATATGTGTTTTGCTGATTTTGATTCGTATTTGACTAATGGGTTTGGAAATTGGAGACAGTTGCCACCAAAGGAAAAACAGGTGAGCCACCATGTATTTAAGGCATGGTGGAAATCTTAGTTATTAATTATATGAGTACAACATTAAGAGTAATAAAGAATACGTCGTATTTATATATAAAAATGGCTTTGACCATTTTTATTTCTTTATATACGACTAGAATCATTCTTGATGTTTTAGGAACATCAGACTTCGGTATTTATAACATTATAGGAGGGGCCATAGTGTTGTTGGGCTTTCTCAATTCTACTATGGCAAATGCTACACAGCGTTTTATGTCCTATGCGGAAGGAAAGAGAGATTTGCTTAACAAGAAAAAAGTTTTTAATGTAAGTTTGGCATTACATATAGCAGTGGCAATAGCAACTGTTGTTCTTTTGTCTTTTGCAGCATTGTTTTTTTTCAATGGAGTACTAAACATCCCTCCTTCGCGTATTTTCGCAGCAAAAGTAATATATTTTTCTATGTTAGTAAGTACAGCCTTTACAATTCTCAATGTTCCTTATGATGCTGTAATGAATGCACATGAGAATATGCTGTATTATTCTTTGATTGGAGTATTGGATAGTGTTCTACGCCTAATCGTTGCACTGTTTTGTATTTATACATCACATGATAAACTTATTATTTATGGTATATTGATAGCATCTATTCCTTTTATAACTTTGTCTATTACAAAGGTATATTGTCATAAAAAATATGAGGAATGTGTTATTTCAATTTATAAATATTGGGATTTGTCAATGGCAAAACAAATAACGTCTTTTTTTTCTTGGAATTTTTTGACAGCAATCTCCAGTATAGCCTCTTTTTATGGTATGGGAATTGTTTTAAATCATTTCTTTGGAACGTTGTTGAATGCAGCTCAGGGTATCGCTAACCAAATTAATGGACAAATGTCTAATTTGTCACTAAATCTCATGAAAGCAGTAAACCCAATTATTGTAAAACGAGCAGGTTCTAATGATATTGGAGCAATGAACAGGGCAACATTATTAAGTGGAAAGTTCTCTACTTTGTTGATTGTACTTTTTGCCATACCATTTATTTTAGAAATCAATTACATTTTACAACTTTGGTTAGTGAATGTCCCACAATGGACGCCTCTTTTTTGTTCGATGCAATTGATTGTAACAATAATATGTCAAATGGCAAGTAGTTCTTCTACTGCAATTTATGCAGAAGGTCACATTAAATGGTATGCTATATATAAAAGTATAATGAATGCCCTACCTGTCATCTTGGCTTTCTTTGTATTTTATTTAGGAGCGGCACCATATTGGTCTTATATCTTTATGATTTTAATTTGGGCCATAGGTGGTGATGTCGTTATTGTTTACTATTCGCATAAGCAGTGTGCTCAAAAAAAACGAGATTTCTTATTTTGTGTGGTGCTTCCTGTTGTAGAGATAGTTTCCTTAATGTTAGCAGGAGGACTAATTGTCAAAATAATGATGAAACCTTGCTTTGTGAGACTTGTCTTAACATGTGTTTCTACTTCTTTTCTGTTCTTTATTTCTGTTTGGCTTCTTGCCTTAAACAAACTTCAAAGAAAGATGTTGATTGATTTTCTTAAAACCAAAATACATAGATGAAGATTTTATATACATATCAAGGCCTGATGCAACGAGTTGGAGGGGTTTCAAGATATTTTTATGAGGTAATTACTAGAATTACTAAATCTTGTGACGTGGATATTTGTACCAAGTATTTGTCTAACGAATATTTCTCGCAAATATTAGATAAACCCAAGTTTAATTATTCTGGTTTCCAACATTTACGATTACAGATTCTTTTGGAAAAGACAAATCTTTATCTGAAAGTTCTGAAAGGAGATTTTGATATAGTTCATTTTACTGGATATGAAACAGTACCATTCAATATCAAAAAACCCGTGGTGGTTACCGTCCACGATATGATAGCAGAACTTTTTTACAAGGATAAAAACAGAATAAAGCAAAATAGAAAAGCTATCATGCAAGCGGACGCTATTGTATGTGTCAGTGAAAATACAAAACGAGATTTGCTAAAGTTTTATCCTGAAGTTAAAGACAAATTGGTAAGAGTGATTTATCATGGATATACACCATCTGTAGTTGAATATAAAAGAGTTATAGATGAACAATATATACTTTTTGTAGGGTCACGTTATGGCGAATATAAAAATTTTTTATTTTTTGTATATGCCATATCTGATATATTAAAGTCTTATAACCTAAAATTAGCATGTACTGGTGGTAAGTTTTCTGATTATGAATTAGCTGAAATAAAAAGATTTGGAGTTGAAAAACATATTGTAAATGTTGGCTTTGTTTCTGATTCTGAGCTTGGCAGCCTTTATCATTTTGCGCAGTGCTTTGTATATCCGTCACTATATGAAGGTTTTGGTATTCCAATATTAGAAGCTTTTAGTTATGACTGTCCTGTTTGTGCAAGTGCAGCAAGTTGCTTTCCTGAAGTTGGAGGAGATGCTGTTGTATATTTTAATCCTAAAGACAAGGATTCGATATGTTCTGCCATTTCCAAAGTAATAAGTAATAAAGACCTTAAAGAATATCTTATAAGAAAAGGTCGTGACAGAATGAAATTGTTTTCTTGGGATGTGGCTGCGCAAAAGACAATGAAACTATACAAAGAAATAATAAGCAAATATAATTACTCAAAGAATGGAAAATAATAGGATTTATTGGATAGACGTGGCAAAAGGTATAGCCATGTTGCTTATAATTTTAGGCCATATCGGTCCATGGGGCATCTTTCAGCCCTATGTAGATGCAGTTAATTATTTTCATGTTCCAATCTGGATTATATTATCAGCATTATTCTTAAGACCAGATGAGCCTTTCCTTATTTTTCTAAAGAAGAAAGGTAAGCGACTCTTGAAACCATATTATATATTTGCCATAATCATAATGCTTGTACATAGTCTAAGCAAAGAGGATTATCTGAATATCATTCTTGGAGAAAGGAAAGCTGGGGCTATATGGTTTCTTCCTTTACTGTTCTCGACATTGATATTGGCTTATTGGCTTACAAGGTTCAAATTAGCTATTCAGATATGTTTCTCTATCCTCTGTATGGGATTATCCATGATCTTTTCGTATTTCCATATTGTATTGCCCTTTAATATTGATATGGCATTTTTTATGATGCCATTTGCCTTATTTGCTGCGAAATATAAAAATATAATACGTTCGTACCAGTTTAAAAATCAATATGGTATATTGGGAATGTTAGTTTTAGGAGTTGCTACATTTTTTACTTCTTTTACTGGAATTTCCATTACTCCAAATTTTTTCTCTCAAAGATTAGGCTTTGTCCCTTTTACAGTGGCGATGGCTATTATAGGGGGCTATATTGTTTGTTGGCTCTCTCAGAAGATAGTAAATTACTGTATTTTCTTAAAAAAGACTTTATTGTTTGTTGGCACTAATTCTATGGCGTTTTTGGTGTTACACCAAAAATTGGGAATAGAGTTATTGCCAGTGTATCGTAAGATTCCTTTGTCAAATGAAATAGACGGCATTATAATGTTTGTTATCGTTTTACTGTATTGCAGTATTGCGTCATTAATTATCAATAAATATTTCAAATTTTTAATTCAATAATATATATGCATTCTTGTAGATTAGCAATAGTTGTTCCTTGTTATAAGGAGGAAGATGTATTGGAGGAAACAACTAAGAGATTGACTGGAGTCATGAGTTCGCTTATAAGTGAATCTTTAGTATCATCGAATAGTTTTATATTGTACGTCAACGATGGAAGTCGTGATCAAACATGGCCTTTGATTTTGAAATATCATAAAGAAAACAAATATGTTAAAGGCGTTAATCTTGCCGGTAATGTAGGGCATCAGAATGCGCTTTGGGCAGGTATGACTGTTGCCAAGGATTACGCTGACATAGTTGTGTCTATAGATGCAGACTTACAAGATGATGTACTTTGTATCAAGGAGATGGTTAAGAAATACCAAGAAGGATATGATATTGTATATGGAGTGCGCAATGAACGTAAGACTGATACATGGTTCAAAAAACACACAGCATTAGCTTTCTATAAGTTAATGGAATTAATGGGAACAAAGACGGTCTATAACCATGCTGATTTTCGTTTGATGAGCAAGCGGGCTGTTGAGTATTTACTTTTGTTCAGAGAGCGCAATCTATTTATTCGAGGTTTGGTTCCGTTGGTAGGATACAAAACGACAAAAGTATATTACGACAGGGCAGAAAGATTTGCTGGCGAGTCAAAATACCCATTAAGCAAGATGTTGAATTTTGCCATTGATGGCATTACTTCTTTCTCGGTTAAACCCATCAGGTTGATTTTGGCATTGGGTATAATATTTCTATTGGTTGCATTGGCCGTACTATGCTGGACTTTATATTCTTACATGAAAGGTAATGTAGTGGCAGGTTGGTCTTCGTTGATGTTGTCTGTTTGGTTCTGTTCTGGTTGTGTGTTGACATGTATGGGAGTTGTCGGAGAATATATCGGAAAAATATATGTTGAGAGCAAAGAGCGCCCACGTTTTAATATTGAAACCATTTTAATTGCAGATAACAATGAATAAAACACAGATAATGACAAGAAACGTTTTGTGTGTTCTCTTATTGTGCAATATAATATTTGCAATAGTCCCATTTGTTCTGCCAGTCTATTTTGATGCGCATGATGACTCTTTGATGTTGTTGTTTGCTTCTGGCGCATACACAGGAACACCAGAGACACATTTGGTTTATAATCATATATTTTATGGTGAGTTCTTAGCTTTCTTATATAGAATTACAGGGAAAATAGAATGGTATACACTTGTTCAGTATGTTTTGCAAGTTGTTAGTTTTAATGTTTTTCTATATCATATATTATGTTTAGATACTAAAAAGCTATATAAATATTTGTATTCGGCTGTCATCATGTTAATTGCTGTAGGGCAATTGATTAGACCTCAATACACATTCGTGGCATCAGAATTGTCGTTGGCTTCTATTGTGGTTATATATGGAAAACGCAACATCTGGTATTGTGTGTTTTCAGGCTTATTGTTTGTCTCGGCATGCCTGTTAAGAATAACAGCTGCATGTATTCCTTATTTTATTATATTGCCATTACTTGTGTTTCCTGTTCTGTTTAGAGAAAAACACTATCAAAAGAAAATTATCTTTTTGACTTCTTTAGTAATAATAGCAGTCTGCTTGTACGTTATTGACAAGCATGCATATACTTCTGATAGTAAATGGAAATATTTTACAGAGTACAATACGGAAAGGCAATATATAATAGATAATCCATCTAAAGGCAGCTATGTCTTTAAAGATAAAGTAAAAGAGCAGGAATACAGATTAATTGTAGAGAAACATATATTTGAGGGAAAGATTCTGTCAGCTAAAGATTTGGACGATGTTGTGGCAAACCTTTCTAACAGAACTTTTCGGAATATTTTTAGCAACATCTATCCTTATGGAAGAGATTATAAACTTTCTGGACTGTTGATTCTATGTATTTTGTTAGGAATACCTTGCTTATTGTATTATAATAAAAAAGATTGGATATTTGTTCTCTGCCTATGTTTGTTCGTTTTAGCAAATATGTTTTGTATGCACCGCAGCTCTTCAAAGATTTATTTGTCAATGGCATTGTCTATACCTATCTTATTTGTATTTTTGGTCGACACATACCAAAAAGTTCGGAGGTCTCGTAAATGGAATATTATATTGATTTTACCAATGATTATTTATCTGGGGGGGTATAGGTTATTCTTTTTGATAGACTGGAATAAGCGCGAAATAGAATGTTATAAGCCATTGAAAGAAATCGTAAAAGGTGTAGAATGTAAAAAATGGCATATATAGACACTGCATTTGGTGGAGAATTGGCATTTCATACAAGCCAAAGCAGACAAGGACGGATTTTCTTACGTCAAGCATGGGCTACAAATTCTCCGTACAATAATATGTTTTATGATGGTTTTAAGTCTTATGTGGATAATATGCCTTTATTGTTACGAACAAAGAATATGACTGTAATTCCAAAAATACAAAAAATTCTTCTTGATCACTATCATGTAAAAACTAAAGTGATTATATGGAAGTCAAATAATCAATGGACAATATTTAGACTAAAAAGCATATAGTTATGAAGATCGCAATTATAGTAACATGCTTCAACCGGAAAGAAAGCACTGTGAAATGCTTGAATAGAATTAAGAGGCTGTTTGAGAATGAACATATAGATTATGATTTGCATCTAACAGATGATGGGTGTACGGATGGTACATCAGATGCCGTTTTAAGCATTATTCCAAATGCATACATATATAAAGGTGAAAATCTGTTTTGGGCTGGAGGTATGCGTCTTGCATGGAACGGAGCATACAAGAAAGGAGGATACGACTATTATCTATTCTTGAATGATGACACTTATGTTAAAGACAATCTTGTATCTGATTTTCTTGAATGCGATAACATGTATAATGGAACAGCAATTATATCAGGTGCAATATGTGATCCTAAAACAAAGAAACGCACCTATGTTGGCTTTGTAATAGATACATTATTTCCATTTAAAGCCCATATGACTGATATTGCAGGAAAACCTCAAGAAATAGCTTATTCAGGTGCAAACGTAATGTTCATACCTGAAACTATTGTCAATAAGGTGGGGCTGTTTCCAAGTATCTATGTCCATGGCATAGCTGATGTTGATTATTGTTGTCGGGCACGCAAAAAGGGATTCAAGGTCGTTATGACATCCAATTATGTGGGAGAATGCTTTATGAATGACGGTATGACTAAGAAAGATTTGTCTAAAAGGTCATTTTCAGAAAGATACAAGTATCTTTTTTCTCCAAAGGGAAAAGCAGCTAAGCAATGGCTTTTTTACCAATGGTCCTTTTATCCTTGGAGAGTACCTTTTGTCTTCTTTAAAATTGTATTACAGTTATTGTTTGGTATAAAAGAGTAGAATATGATTAATTCTAAGAAAATGTATTTTGTGAACCTTATGATGCAAATTTTTCCTAATGCTGGTTTGCAAAAGATAAAAGCGTCCTTATTTAGGTGGGCTGGTGTTGAAGTTGGAGAAAATGTCGAACTTTTTCAAGGGATAAAAGTACATGGAAATGGGCAATTAGTCATTGGTAATGGAGTGTTTATTGGGCAAGAAGTCATGTTTATGATAGATGTGAATGGACATATTATAATAGAGGACAACGTGGCAGTAAGTGCAAGATGTACTTTTGTAACCGGTTTCCATCCAATAACACCAAATGAAGATAGAATTGTTAGCAGAAAAGGAACACATAGTGATATTCGTGTGTGTAAAGGGGCGGCGGTATTAACAGGCTCTTTAGTTTTGCCTAATGTTGCAATTGGAGAAAAAGCTCTTGTTGCCGCAGGAGCTGTTGTCGCTTGTAATGTTGAATCATATAGTCTTGTTGGTGGTGTGCCAGCAAAAATGATTAGAAAATTAAAATGATGATTTATGGGACAACGCTTGGAGTTCATTGATATAGCTAAAGGTATCGGCATTATATTGGTAGTTATTGGTCATAGCATTGGATGGCTTGTACCATACCACTGGATTTATAGCTTTCATATGCCTTTCTTCTTTTTTATATCAGGGTTCTTGTTTACGATACAAGGAAAGAATTTTCTGACATTTACAAAGAAACGCATCAGGTCGTTGCTGCTTCCTGCTATGTTTTTTACAATTCTGTTGTATTCTATCGATTATTGTTATCCAATACTGGACAATTCTGAAAAAAACTGGAGATTGCCTTTTGCCCTATGGTTTTTACCTGTTCTTTTTATGACCGAGATGTATGGTTTTGTGTTTGTAAAAAATATAGAGAAGTCAAAACATATCAAGAGTGTTCTGTTTTTCCTATTAATTTCATTAGCAACACTCGGCTATGTTTTTTATCTCAGATGCAAGTCTAATCCTTTTATGGTGCTAACTGTACCCAATGCATTGTTTTTTTATTTATTAGGTTGGAGCTTTAGGCAATACGGAGTGAAAACTTTAGATTGTAAAAAGCCTTTTGTTCATATCGTATTCTTGTATTTGTTGATATTGATTTTTGTAAAATATGATTTAGTTGTCGTGGCAATGGTATATAACCAGTTTGACTATCCTTTTCTTTCTCACGTTGTCGCATTCTTAGGAATATATGCAACATTGTTGCTTGCCAAAACGTTATGTGGTAGCTTGGTTGGAGGAACTGTAGCCAATATTGGCAAATATACTCTTGAGATTATGTGCCTTCATCAGCTATATCTTTCTCTTTGTGACAATTTGATGAGGTCATATTTTTCATCTCTATATCTTTATAAGATATTTCAGTGGACTATCACCTCAATATTGTTATATATATCGATAATATTGTTTAAGAAAAAGCCTTTCAAGTGCATAATAGGTAAGTAGTATGTTGAAAGAGTATAATTTGATAGACTTAGGAAAATTCATTTCAAGTATAGGAATTGTAGCTTTACATATACCTCCACTTTTGAATCTTTCCTCTTTGAGTAAAGTGTTGTCTTTTGGAGTTAGTCTTTGTGTACCATTCTTTTTCGCAGTTTCATCCTTTTTGTTTTTTACAAGGATTAAGAGCCTTTCCTGTTCAGCTAAATGGAGAAACTTAGGAAAATTTGTCAAACGTATAGTTGTGTTGTATGTTGCATGGATGTTCATTCAAATCATATTAAAACCAATATTCCCATGGAAGATGTTTGACTCTGGATTTTTTTGCAAGATTGTTTTTGGTACAACTTATCCAGGTTCTTGGTTTTATTCGGCATTAATAATAAGCACTTTTATCATCTTTGCCTTACATAAATATAAGATAGTGACAATACTAATTCCTTTTGTTGTTTACTGTTACTTTGCAGTATCACAATCAGGAACCATAGAGCCTATAAATACATTATACAATTGGTATAATAGAAATTTGGATATGATGTTCCTTAGCTTCCCTTATGCATTGATATGGACGGCTATAGGATGGATTATGACACTGGAAAATAAAACTAAATATGTATTCTTTTTGTCATTGTTATTCGTTGCGTTTGCTGCTATTCCTGTGTTTTTTAATACAAAACCATTGTTGACGAAGGGTATAGAGAGTTGGATACTTAGGCTTTTTTTGTGTTTTTTTTATTATATATTGTATGCACGAAAACAATCAAGATAAAACTCCCTTACAAACTCCTGCGAAAGATGTCAACATTGATATTTATGATACATTTTTATTTTGTGCATCATATGGATGAGATTGGAGTAATTGGAGGATATGTTTCTGTAAAATTCATGGTAACAATATTTCTAAGTTCATTAATCGCCATTTTGTGTATATGGCTATCCGAAAAACGAAATTTTAGTATTTTTAAATATTTATATTGACTATGATTCCAAAAATAGTACATTTGACCACGAAAGATGGTCGTTTAAATGGTGATGAAACCATCATCATGAATAAAAACAAAAAGATTTTCCATGATTGGAATTTCCGTGTTTATAGTGATACAGATAACTTGCAAATTATTACGGAAAAATTCCCTGAGTTTTTGGAAAAATATGAAAGAATAAAGCGTGGCGTAATGAAAGCTGATATTATTCGCTGTCTTTATTTGTTTCTTTATGGTGGACTATATATAGACACCGACTATCAGTTCTTCAATATGATACCTCAAGAGTGGCTTGAAGCTAAGTGCGTGATACCAACGGAACATTTTGATGATGGAAATGTGCCGTTCCTTGGCAACTGTATCTTCTTCTCAGAGAAGGGGTATCCTTTTTGGTATGATTACGTGAAGTATCTGTTTGACAAGATGGACATGACAGATACGAAAGAAGAGGACATTATAGGCTGTACTGGTCCTGGTGGCATAACGGCATTTTATTTAAAGAACAAAGATAAATATCCAGAATTGAGGTATACTCCTAAGAATGTTTTCCATCCTTTGATAGTAAATCATCAATTGGGTGTAAGGAAAACTCAAGAAACTGTTGGTGCACATTATTGTTTTGGATCATGGCGAGGCAAGTCTCATTCTCCTATAAGGAAATGTATTTATACAACCATACAGCATATTCAAGCTATAGGATGGAATAAATTAAACTTTTAGCCATGAAGATTCTTGTAAATTATTTATACACCCATTGGTGGTCACTATCATTTCTGTGCGCTTTTGTGTTCTTTTCTATGGACATGAGTGGCATTATCGGTAACTGGGGATATATGGCTTATTATCCTGTATTGTTCATTTTATCCTTTTATTGCATTAAACGGAATAAAAAGATAAATTATCTTTATGTTGCTTACTTGACGGTTTGTTTCCTTAGCGCAATAGTAAATGATATTCCTTCTTATTTTAATATACCAATGAGATTAGGAGTTTTTGTATTATTGCTTTGCTCTTTCTCAAGTTTGTTGAATAGTAGGGAAATTGCCTTGCTTAGATTACATCTCTTCCATATATTTTCTATATTGTCTGTTGTTCTGGTTTCGATAAATTATGTGTTGTTCTCATTTGGAATGGGAGATAATAGACAAATGGAGGTGTTTGAGGAACAAGGTCTTTATACGGGTTCTACAGCAAACAATGAAATGGGGCTTTTGTGTGCAATTGCTATTATGTATATTGTCGTATTTGCTGGTAAGTACTACAAGCATTTTAATCTTATAGAAAAGATACTTTTGCTTTTTGCCCTTATTTGTTCAATATCTATGATGGGTATGGCCTCGTCCCGAATGGCATTGATGTGTACTTTGGTATCTGTAATCATCGTTTTATTACGCATGAATAGGAAGAAATTTTTCAAATTAATTCTTATTGGAGTGATTTTTATTGCAGGATTATTTGCCGTATCAAATATCTTAGGAGATAAATTTAGATTTATGTTATCTAAAAATGGTGTAAATACAGAGATGATAGACACTCATTCAAGAGATGAAATGTGGGAAGGAAGAGTTCGAGAATACCGAGAGAATCCTATATTAGGATGTGGTTTCGCTTATATGAAATATGGTTGGGGAAGTCTTGGTGCAAAAAATAATAAAGGACGTATAGAGACTGGTTCTGGATGGTTGTCTGTTTTGAGCCAGACAGGAACAGCTGGAGCTTTTTGCTTGTTTTTTATAGTTGTACCTAATGTTATATACCTTATTCGTAGAAGAAGTGACTCTTATTGCTATTTATGGATTTTGGGCATGTGCATCATGTTTCTTCTTCAACCGATAACGGAGGCCTATATAACCACAGTCGGTGCTGTGTTATGTTGTCTGTTTTGGTTGAATTATAGTGTGATAGATTCTTTTCGAAAGGGGATTTTGAAAGAAGAAGACTTGGATTTATCTATCTATAGTGAGTATAAATGGTTTGATAAACGCTTGAAACGTCTCAAAAACAAATGATTCTAATTTTTTTTCAAAGCTGTCTCTCTCCCCATCAGATGCCTTTCATTCGTGAGTGCGTCGGCATGATGGGTGTGAACAAGGTTTATTATGTCATCCCTCGCATTGATTATGCCGACAGGCAGGCGATGGGATGGGGCAACGACGGATTATTGGCAGACGAGTCGGTAGTATGTAAGGTGTTGCCTACTGACGACGAGGTGGCGGCGTTGCTGCGCTCGGACGATGACGTAAAATGTTTCTTCTCGGGCATACGTGCCGATGCCAACTTGTATAGATGGTTTCGCATGAGTCTGCATCATGATGTGAGGCGATACCTTGTCACCGAGCCTCCTTATACCTTTGACAAGCCGTTGTGGATGCACTATCTGCGGTTCTTCCTACAAGACTATAAGTATGTTAAGAACATAGACGGCGTGTTTGCCATAGGTGAATCTTGCGCCAAATACTATCGTTCCATTTCAAGTCGCTGGAAGGTGTTCCCCTTTGTTTATGTCACAGATAACAAGGTGTATGCCGACGAGGATGTACATGGCGACTTGAAGGCTCTTTTTGTGGGAAGCCTTTCCAGACGCAAGAATGTAAAAGTGCTGATAGAAGCATTGAGAGGCGTTAGTAACATTGAACTAACCATAGTCGGTGATGGGACTGAACGTCAATCCCTTGAGCAGTTAGCTATAGAACGAAATGTTCCTGCTAAATTTGTTGGTACTAAAGCAATGAATGAAATACCATCAATAATGGTGCAACATGATATGCTTGTCTTGCCGTCATTACATGATGGATGGGGGGCTGTTGTTAACGAGGCCCTTACACAAGGCTTGTTTGCTGTGTGTAGCGACAAGTGTGGAGCTAAAGACCTTCTTCTTGATGCAAGACGAGGAAAGGTTTTCGCTAATGATAATGCCAACTCGTTAAAGGCGATTCTGGAAGAGGCTGCTGAAAACAAGGATAATTTGAGAGCCGACAAGTCTTATCGTAGAAATTGGACGTTAAACCATGTCAATGGAAAAAGCATTGCAAGCTACCTTGTGGATTGTATAACAAGTAATTGCAATGTGCCATGCCCTTGGAGACAATAACATTATGATAGTATTACATTATATACCTTCAATAGACCGTTCTTCTGGTGGTGTAGGTTCTTATCTAAAGCTCTTGGCTCATTCTTTGGGAAAAATGACAGAACTTCATATCGTTAGTCACCACTCTGAAAACGAGTTAAAAATAGAGAATAGTGCTGTTCATTATATTGATCATGGTCTTAAGAATCTGTTAAAAGCCAAGCGGCAATTCATGGCGTTGCTTGATGAGATAAGACCAGATATAGTGCATGTGAACAGTTGCTGGGAACCTCTTAGTTCCTTCACCGTGTTTTGGGCAAAAACAAAGGGGTTCCCAACTGTTATAACACCTCATGGTATGCTTGAACCTTGGGTGATGGCCAAAAATCATTGGAAGAAGAAAGTACCTGCAATGATTTTATATCAACGTAAAGCTTTAAAGAAGGCTGACGCAATAATAGCAACGGCAGAGAGCGAGAGAAAGAATCTTGTAGCACTTGATTATAATAAAAACGTGCTGATGGTGCCAAATGGTGTTATTGTGGATGGTACAGAACTGAAGCACTGTTGGAAACGTAACAAACAAATGCTTTATCTTGGTCTTCTTCGTCCAAATAAGGGTGCAGGCGTTTTACTTGATGCCCTGTCTCTCATTAAAGATAAACTTGAGGGCTATAAGGTCATTGTAGCAGGTCCAGATACAGAAGGTTATCTTAGTGTTTTGAAAAGTAAATCTAAAGAATATGGACTTGCAGATATAGTTACTTTCCCAGGAGGTGTGTTTGGTGATGAAAAATTGAAACTGTATAAAGAATCAGATTTATTTGTCCTTCCAACCTTAAATGAAAATTTTGGCATTGTCATAGCCGAATCCTTGTTATGCGGAACCCCAGTTATAACATGTAAGGGTGCGCCATGGCAAGGTCTTGTTGATAATAGTTGTGGTTGGTGGGTAGACAGAACACCTAAGGATGTGGCAGATGCTATATCGGCAAGTTTTGATTGTTCGGAAGAAGAACTTGAAAAGAAGGGAAAACGAGGCAGAAAATATGTTGTGGAAAACTTCTCTTCTGATATCGTGGCTAAGAAAATGATAGAGGTTTATTTGAATATTATTGGCCACACAAAAGGAAAATGAGAATAGATATTAAAGGCTTTTAAGGGAAATACTGAAAGCGAATGATTTACATAATCGTGTTTCAACATCTTGTATGACAAACCGCTTTACAACCTTAAAAAATGTTTTCGTATATCGCTAACTTTTTCCCGCTCCTTAGAATCTGTCTTCGAGAAAAATGTATACCTTCGCGTAATAAAAAGATTGATGGCATGAACGAAAATATAAAAAAGTTTCTTGATGGCTATATGAAGAATGCGGACCCGCAGTATGCCGTTATGCTGACAGGCCACTGGGGATGCGGCAAGACGTTCTTTATTAATCACTGGCTGGAGGACCTTAAAACGGTGGAGAACGACAGAGAGGAAGTTATCTACCTAAAGCCTATCTATGTTTCTCTGTATGGCTTGTCTTCGCTTGCGGAAGTAAAGACGGAGATAGACAGGAAAGTCAATCCGTTCTATTATTCCAAGACGGCGAAGATGCTTAAAACCGCTGCAAAGTTTGCAAGCAAGATTGTCTTCAAAACAGATCTTACTGTTGATGAAAACCGGGAAATGAAGGCTTCGGCATCGGGCTCTCTTGACATTATGAGTCTTTTCGAGTCAGATTCTGAAGATGTGAAAGGCACTCGTTTCATCGTCTTTGACGATATAGAGCGTACCTTTATACCGATGAACATCCTGTTGGGGTTCATCAATTTCTTTGTTGAACGTTGCAAGTTCCATGTCCTGATAATAGGTGATGAATCGAAGTTGAAAGGTGATAACCTGAAAATATATTCTGATTTTAATGAGAAGACCGTTGGAAGACAGTTTGAGATTGTTCCAGATGTGGATGCTGCGCTTGACAGTTATATAGCGGAATAGAGGCATTGTTCCCGACAAAAAGGATTAACCACACAATACAGTCAAAGTTTGACGGCTATTTCTATCTTTCTGATGATGAATTCAATAAGAGATATGATGAGGTTGAAAAGGATCTACTTGACGGGAAAATTCAGGATGGAAACCAACTCGGAGCTGCTATAAGCTATCTTGGGCTTTTTGATGCCATGCAGGTGCATAGGCTGAGGGCGGAAACATTAAACAGTATAAAAGAATTGTTGGACGTCAGACTTTCACAGATAAACGACATGAAGGAATTGCTGAAGTTTAAAAATTCTTTCTCTTATGGATACAATTATGTAGGGAGTGTCGTTAAATATTAAGATTATTTACAACTATCTAATCCTCAATG
>ERZ779660.692-NODE-692-length-18869-cov-2.508292_pt1 | contig 18869 bp, 20 predicted proteins | sample MGYA00511906_ERZ779660 | MGnify/ENA primary metagenome ERZ779660 (study PRJEB29588, sample SAMEA2156906) | human gut metagenome | biome: human gut; feature: human-associated habitat; material: faeces | place: Denmark | collected 2008/2010 ... | reverse complement strand
CGCGGCCGGCGTTCGCGGCAGTGGATACCGTCACGGACAGGTTGGCGTTGTCGTGGGTCTTCACGCCCGTGGGCACATGGGAGAAGGAGTAGCGCGGGAACTGCACGCCGTAGATGCGGCCGGAACGGTGCTGACTGTAGAACTCCTTGACATTCGCGTATTCGTGCTTCGATTCGTCGTAATGGAAGGTCGTGCCGTCCACGTCGGTCTCGCGCAGGGCGCGCATGATCTTCGCGAAATCGCGCAGGCGGATGAACTTGTCCGGATTTGCCATTTTCTGTCCTTTCTTAGTTACGGATGGCGGCCAACGCCCAATCCACGTCGGACTGGTCGATGTCAGCCAACGGATTGCCGGTGGTGGTTGGTGTGAGGGTTGTTGGGTCGACGGTGACGAGGTCGGCGAAGCTGACTGGATTGGCGCTGTCTGGCACGTCGAAGGTGACCCTGAAGTTGTGTGGCGATTTATCGTTGCCGACGGTAAGTTGGTATGCCCAGTCGGTGCCTGTTGGTGGTAGGTTCAGCGTGATGGCTCCATGCTGGTCGAGCGTGGTCTTGAGCGGTTCGTTGACAATGATTTTCTTGGTGCTGGTGGTGAATCGTTTGGTTGGTGTGATGATGATCGGATCGTTGGCCAGGTCGACGATGCCGTTGGCGTCGAGTTTGCCGATGTCGATTTTGACTTGTGTCATCTTGTCCTCCTGTCGCTAGTGTTGTGTATTGGAAAAACCCACATCGGCGAGCGCTGTGTTGGTGTTGTCGTGTTTGTGGGTTTTTCGTTGTTGGAAGGTGTTTGTGTTGTTGTTTGGTGTGTTTGTTGATGAGGTTTGGTGGCCGTCTTGTGCTGGGTTGCGTGAGTGTACGAGGGTTGGTTATGAGAGTGCTTTGAGGTGTCATGTTTTGCCTCGGTGGGGTGGTGTTGATTTGGATTCGGTTACGGTGGCGGACATCGAATCATGGTTGGACTCCTTCGCTAAAGCCGGAGCGGCACGTAAGGCGTGGGCAGTGTTCCGCTCGATACTCCGACTCGCCTACCGGCGCGGCGTCACAGACAATGACGTGACCAGACGTGAAATCCGACTCCCCCACTTGCGCCATTACGAGCCGCAGGTACTGACTGCGCCGGAAGTACGACGCCTGTTGAAAGGCTTCTACGGGCACCCATTGGAAGCATGGCTATTGGTGTCCGTATGCGCGGGACTGCGCCGCTGCGAGTCGGTCGGCTTGGAATGGGCCGACCTGGACTTGAAGCGAGGCACAGTCACCGTCAAACGTTCCGTACAATGGGTGGCGGGCCATGAGACCGTCACCGAACCGAAGACCGATCTGAGCCGACGAACCGTCGCATTGCCACGGTTCGCGGTCAAACGCTTGGCGGAACTACGCCACGGCACGAAAACCGGACGACTGGTCGGCAACCTGAACGCAAACCAAGTGGCAAACCACTACCGCAGCTGGTGCAAGCGCATGAAACTGCCATGCGTGCCTCCACGCAACCTACGCCACACGTTCGGCACGTTGGCAATCAAGGCCGGAACCGACATCAGCGTGGTCGCACGACAGCTCGGACACTCCGACATCCAAACCACCGCCAGATATTATTTGAAGCCTGATCTGAGCGTCCTCAAGGACATGCAGAAAGCATGGCAGAAACTCATATTGACCTGCTGATAGCATTCCGTAACCCAGCTATGCCAACTGCAATGGCAGTCCACCGGCTCGTTCGTTCCGGCGGCTTACGGCGCTTCGAACACCATCAAGGTCAGGGATGGTTTGATTTTCGTTGACCTGTCATCGTTCCGAAGCACCGTGAACGTCGGCAACTTCACTGTCTGGATGTTCAAATCGGGCGTGAAACCCTCCAAAGCGGTCAGTCTTGGATGCGTCGCGAATGTGGCCGGCATCACGTACGGAAAACAGGCGACCTGGAACACGGACGGGTCGGTGGCCCTCATCGGCGGCGTCGGTTCAAACGATGTCGTCCAATGCTTCTCGAAGATTATCCCCGTGCCAGATGGCGTGACATTCGCCTAGGCGAGCGGCACTGTGATGCAGCCCTCGACCCAGCCTGAGTCGGCATACAGTGTCATCTTGTCGGCGGCACGCAGGGCGATGTCCTTGCGCACCGCCGAGACGAAGATGCCATGGACGCCGATGGAACTGTTGGAAACGCAAGGCGTCTGGCATTCAAAAGCGCACTGGTATCCGTCCGGCAACGTGAACAGCGGTGATGTCAGCCAAGCGGCGTCGGCCGTCCAATTCTTGGCGATGCGTTTTGCCTGGAAGGAAATGAACAGGATGCCGCCGACCAACGCGGTGCGGCAATCCACTGCCCAATTGTCGTTCGCCTTGATGAGGGTTACGGAAAACTATTTCGCCATCCAACAGCCGTGCGCCGTGGAGTAGGCGGATTTCGGGTCGCCAAGCATCTGCACCTTCCCGTCACGCTCGACAAGCAGGCTGAAACCGCAGGACGGGAACGCGATGATGCTCATGTCGGCGAGCGGACGGAACGCTTCTGGGATGGTCTCATTCGCCGTCGAGTAGTTCTGCTGGCCACTGCCGGTGAACTTGACGTTGCCGTTGATCGTGACGATGCGACCGACGCGACACAGAGTGAGGTTGTCGTTCGTATACGGCGGCTTCCATTGCTGGGTTACGGAAAGCTAGCGGATTGGGTATGTGACGGTTCCGGCGCACTGTTGGCTACTGCCTGTCGAACCGAAGTTAGCAATTCGGATGACACCATTCGCTTGAACAATCAACATTCGCGCGGTCTGACCGTTGGCCACGCAGCACATGCCGTTGACTTCAACCGGAGGCCAATACTCTCGCGGCAGAACGTACTTGCACTGTTTCGCATCCCAACTGCCAGCACCAATCGTGCCGCTGAACTTCACGAATATCAACGTTCCGGTTTTGATGACGGTGAACCCTTCGCCGTCGTACAGGGTTACGGAATCCCACAAAGCCCCCCTCGGCGTGAACAGGCGCACCGGCGTGCCGACCGTGATGCCGTCGAGCGGGATACGCCACAACGGCATGTACGCGTCAACCGCGCCGGACAATATCTTCCCGGACGGAATGGTCGGGTCGGCGGCAGCAGTCGCATTCGGCGAACCCTTCAACACGACCAACTCCACCAGCTCATTACCGGTCTTGGAATCTCGATGGTAGTGCGCGCAAATGATGTCATTGCGTTTCATGCCCTGCGACCCGTTGGAGATCGTCACCGATTCCGCCGCCGTGATATGCCAGTCCAAACCTTGAATCGACGCGCAGCCGGTGCCGATCGTCGCCCTGTTGGACGAACTCATCGAGCATTTGAACGCGTCGCCCCAGTCGTACACCACGTCGGACTTCGAGAACTTGGCCTGATGGATGATCGCCTTGTCCTCGCTTGAGATGTGTGCAACTCCGGCCTTGCCGTCAACCAGTTCGATGGTCACTGTTCAACCTCCTTCAACCATGCTTCAAACGAAGCGTCATCCTTCTGCATGAACGTCATGAAAGACGCATTGCATTGTGAACACAATTCGTAAGTGTCAGGTGCCACATCATCCGCGATGCGGGTCGCCTTGCCAGCCGAATAGCGGCGCACGGTGAACCATTCACGCGCCTCCGTGTCACCGGCGGCGACATAAGCGGTCTTACCGCACTTGTCGCACACATACTTCGAGTAACCGTCAGATTTCACTATCCAATCCTTTCAAACGTAAAACAACCAAGCGAAGGCAACTGCCGCCACGTGCCGCCGAAATCAACGGAAGGGTCAACGCCCGTCGTGTTCATCACCACATAGCCGACCGGGAACACGGCCTTCCCGGAACCGCCGTCGCCGACATGCGCGCTGATGACACCATCCACACTCACGATCGAGGAACCATCCACCCTCACGCCACCCAACACGTCCGTGGACGCTTTCGGTAGCGTGTAGGCGTTCGCGCCCTGTTCGACCGAAGCGAGCTTCGACCGCTCGCCATCGGTCATCATGCCCGACTTGGCACTGTCGGCCACGGTCTTGGCCGCATCGGCGACGTTCCTCGCATCCTCGGCTGTCTGATTCGCCTTGCCGATCTGCGCCGCGAAACCGGAAGCCGTCCTGTCCGCCGACTCGGCGACCTGCCTGACGGAATCCAAATCCTCGGAAGCGACCTCCGCGTTGATCGTGCCGCCTGAAATCGACAGGCCACGGCCAGCCGTCAAAGACACGCCACCGCCAGCCGAACCACCGGAAGACGAAGAGGAAGAACCGGAATAGTTCGCATTCGCCGACTGCACCGGCAGTCCGACCTCGAAAGTCGAAGTCAAAATCCCGGAATCGATTTTCACGATCCGCTTCGTCACCACGGCGGTGACGTTGACGCCGGAAGCCTGATCCGTCGCAACAATCTTGTCATCCACACGCAGACCGTCGCCGACCTCATCGGACAACGTCACCTCGACCGACCCACCGGTCTGCAATTCCTGCAGATGCTTCTTCGTCTCGGATTGCAGCGTGCCCAAATCCGCGTTGGAATAGTCGTATGTGGCGCATACCTCATCGGCTCCAACGAGCGTCTGCGTCTGACTCACCACGCCGGTTGCATCCGCGAAATAATTAACCACCAGACGGTTCTTGAGCTCCTGCGAGCCAAGGCCGATGAGATGATTCACCGCGCGACGGTTGGTCTCGGCCTTGAAATCCACCAAGTCGGAATCGATCGTGTTCGTGATGGTCTGCACCGGCACGATACCAAGCAGGATCTTATTGCCGGACGTTTTGAAATCAAGCCTGCGGCCACATGATGCAAGCAATGTGCGCAAGCCGGTGTAGGCGTCCACATAACGTGGATTCTGGAACATCCAATTCGACAAAGTGGAAGCATCGGAGGAATCGACAGTGAACACCGAATCCAAACCGATGCGCTTCAAAAGGTTTTTGAGGATGTCAGGCAGCTTGCCGGAGACGGTCAGGTAATCCTGATTCGCGTCCGGCTGCAATATCTTCGCTGCCAGCATTCCGGTCCATGATTGGCCGATCCAGGTTGTCGTGGAAGTTCCTCCGGCGACGGACACGCGACGATCGACTATTCGGCCTCCAACATCACTTCCATCGAGCCAGAAATACCAGCCTTGTGAAATGTTCGGCGCGAGTGCGTCATCGATGGTCAGTTCGAAGTCGTTTTCGTCCGTGCCGCAAGCCCAATCCAACGTCACCTGCGATACGCTCGCACGTGGCGTCAGCTTGCCGTCGGCGAGGATAACGTCAGCCATGGCACACCTCCAGAAACGTCAAACATGGTCAAATCGATGCCATAATTGCCGGAAACCGTCAATAGTGATTCTCCGGCCGGTATTGGCTCGAAAACATATGAGCCGCTTCCACTGCCGTTGCCGCGAACGCCCTTGTCGAAAACATCCGAAACGTCGCCGTTTTCGGCTGTCAGCGTTATCGTCTTCCGTAATCCGGTGGCCGACAGCGATACATGACCGCCTTCCGGCACTGTCACGTCAACCGCGTAAGTGTTGCCGCCAATCTGGAAAGACGGGTTGACGCAAGGGCCGAAAATGACCGCGGTGAACTCAGCGGCCTTGCCGGTCGGATTATGCACCGTCAAAGCGATTCTCGACGGAGCCAAATCGGTCGGCAGGTCCAACGGAAGGTCAATCTGCGAACCGGTGCCTGCCGTCATCGGAAAGAAATGCTGCACCGGCAGCGAGCGACGCCAAACGCCATCGCAAAGGACAATCGTGTAATCGACTTGCGCGTATTCCGGCCATGGCACGAGGCCCAGCGAAGAACCGACGACATAAGCTTGTTGCGTCCATTCGCCATCGACCGTCAACGTGCCAGGCCGGACTGCCTGCACGTCCGAGTCGAAAGCCGTCTGCACCATGTCCAATCTTGACGGATCCGTGGTGCGGACGGTCATTCTCGCCGTCGAAGCGTTCCGGCTCACCGATTTGATGCCGCGAGTGGCCAGCGTGTACGTCCATGCGTACCCGCGCATTTCCTGCAGGTCAGCCACCCACAAATCATCGGCGTTGAGGTCGATGACCGTGCCATCATGCGACGTGTATTCAAGCTCGCGCATATTTGCGGATCAACCTCCCCAAGTCACGGTCGCCGACCGTCGAATCATCGGACGCGGCGCTGATAATCGCGCCAAGATCGTTGTGCAGACTTGTGATCGCAGCAACGACGGCACGCGTATCCACCTGCACGGAAACGTCCGGCATGCTGTGACTTGTCATGAACGCCTCTCGTGGGATGCGCATTTCATTGATGGCGCGCATGGCCTCAAGCCCGTAATAGTCGACAGCGGCCGCCCTGTGCGTGTACTCGCCCGCCGCCAATCTGGCGTTGAGCAAGTACACACTGTCGCTGAGCGAATTGCCGGGCGCCCACGCGGGGTCCACGTAGCCGGAGAACATGCCGCCGCCTGCGAATTTCTGGAAGTGGCCATCAGTGAACATTCCACCGGTGTAGCCACCCTCCTTCTTCGTCTTCTCCACGACGGTGAAGCTCTTGTCCGCGATCTTGAAGTTGTTGATGGAGCGGAGCACCGGAGTCGCCTGGTCGTTGACCGAGGCGGTGCTCTTCTTGTCGTTCAGCTTCTTGCGGTTGACGGCGTCGACCTTCGGTCCGGCCTTGTCGGTCGAATTGAGGGTGTTCTTCTTGTTGTTGAGCCTCTTCGCGTTCGCGGCGTTCGTCTTCGGCGTTGCCCTGTCGGTGGAATCCAAGGTGTTGCGCTTGTTTGACAGTTTCTTCGCATTGGCCTTGTCTACCTTCGGCGAGGCGTTGTCTTTCGCGTCGAGTCTGGCTGTGGCTTTCTTGCCGTTGAGCTTTCCGATGTTCTTGGAGGCGGTGTTCGCCTTCTTGGATGCCTTGTCGGTCGCGTCCAGTGTGGCCTTGACGTGGGTCTTGTTGAAGGCCTGCATCATCTTCTGCGCCTTCTTGGCGCTGGCGGTGGCCTTCTTGTCTTCGGCTTCGAGCTTGGCCTTGGCGATCTTCTTATTGAATTTGTCGACGTTGGTCTCGGCGGTCTTGGTCTTCTTCTTGGCCTTGGAGTCGTCGACGTCGAGCTTCGCCTTGTTGTCATTGGCGGCTTTTTCGATTGACGTGATGCTGGACTGGATGTGAGATGAGCTCAAGCCCCAGCGATCGGCGAGGTCGTTGGCGGCCTGCGCGCTCATGCCGGACGCTTCGGCCTGTCGGATGACCGCTTCGCGAGCGTCCTGCAACACCACTCTGGCGCGATTGAGTTCGCCGTTGCTGAAGTTGGTGTTCTCGCCCTGCTTGAGAATCTTCTCCGCAGCGTTCTGTGCGCTGCTGGCAATGTCCTCCAAAGCCTGCTTGGTCTTGGTGCCCTTCTCGGAGAACTTGTCGAGCAGGTTGCCGTTCTGGTCGAACACCACGCCGTTGTCCTTGCAGGTATCTGACAGTTCGCCGATCTTCTGGTTCAGCTGGTCGACAGCCTCGTCTGCGGTCAGATTACCGGACTCCAAACCAAACAGAGACTTCACGAGGTCGTCGATTTCCTCGGACGCGTCCGAGGCGGAATCGGCGAGATCCTTGTTCGCGCTGGCCTCATCCTTCGTGGATTTCGCCGCGCTATTGGTTTTGCCATCGAGTTCGTCCAACGCCTTGGACTTGTCCTTGGCGCCTTTCGTGCCCTGCTGGTAGGCGGCGGTCAGGGCGGAAAGGCCGTCGCGCAGCGCGGTGGCCTTATGTGACCCGCTGCCAAGGCTGGAGCCGAGCTTGTCCGCCGCCGAGTTGACCTGCTTGATGGCCGTCTTGTTGCCTTCGGCTGCCTTGGTCATGGTGGTGATGCTGATGCCAGCCTCGCTCATCACGTCGGTCAGCTTCTTCGATCCGGTGATGCCCTGCTCGATCGCACTGAGCCATCCTGGTTCGCCATGGAAGGTGCCGACATCCATGTTCTGCAGCTGGTTGACCAGCGCCTCGTGGATAGCGCTGGCTCCATTGGCTGCGGCTGACTGCACTTCCTGCACCGCCTGCTTGGTATTCTGCGCGGCCGTCATGAAACCGGTGAGCGCCGTCGTGGCAATGCCCAGGGCGATGCCCCACGGACCTCCCATAAGTGAGATGAGTCCGTCGGCAACAGTGTGGAACCCCTTGGATCGGAGCGTGGCGGAATCCTCCGCAGTGCCGAACGATTCCAACTGCTCCTGCGCGCTCTGACCGCTCGCGCGGAACATCTGGAATGCGGTCTGCGCGGAAGCCAAAGCGGTCTTGACGCGTTGGATCGGGTCGATGGCCAGACCGATGTTGTTGGCCATCGTGCTGGTGCTGCCGTTGAGATTGCCCGCGGCCTTGTGCACGGCACCGAACACGCCGGCCAATGATGCCATGACCACGAGCGTCTGCTGCACGCCTGACGGCAAACCGGCGAACGCGTCAACCAGCGTATCCAACCCCTGCACCATCTTGCGCAAAGGCCCCTGAGCGCCCTCGCCGACGGAAATCATCAAGGATTCCATCGAACCGCCAAGATTCTCCAGATCACCCTTGAGATTGTTGTTCTTCGCGGCGGCCTGCTCGGCGGCGTACCCGCTTTCGGACACGGCCTTCGTCCACTTGTTGACGCCGGATTCGCCCGCCTCGTACAGGTAGTTCGCGGCCTTGACGGCACAGCTGTCGAAGATGGTCGCGTTCGCCTGGTTGCGCTGCTCGTCGGTCAAGCCTTTTTCGGCCTTCTGCAATTGGCCGGCGAAATTCGCCATGCCGACGAAGTGTTGTTGGGCGTCATATGCGCTGATGCCCAATTCCTTCATCGTATTGGCGGCTTCGGTAGACGGTGCGGCCAGCTTCATCAGCATGCTGTTCAGCTGGGTGCCGGCCTCGGCGCCGATGGTGCCGTTCTGCGCGAACAGGGCAAGAACGCCGGTGGTCTCCTGCACGTTCATTCCGAAACTGTTCGCCTGCGCGCCGCAATTGTTCAACGCCTCGCCGAAATCGGAGACATTGCCGACGGCCTTGCCTGCGCCAGCCGCCAAAGTATCAGCCACCTGCGAAGCCTGAGACCCCTTCAGATGGAACATGCTCAACGCGTTGGCCATGTATTCGGCTGCATCCCCCACGGCCATTCCATCGGACGCGGCCAGATTCAAAGCGCCAGACAAGCCGCCTGTCAGAATATCCGTGACGCTCATGCCGGCCTTGCCGAGATCGTTGATCGCGTCGGCGGAATCCGAAGCGGAATAAACCGTGGAAGCGCCTGCTTCGATGGCGGCGGCACGCAGCTGGTCCATTTGTGCGCTGGTCGCGCCGGTGTTCGCCTGGACGGTGCTCATCTGCTGGTCGAAGTCTGCGGCCATCTTGACTGCGGCCACGCCGAAAGCGGCCACGGCCAGTCCTGCGGCGGTCATACCACTGGCGATAAGCGCGGACTTGCGGCCGGTATTCTCCATGCCAGAAGCGACTGTTCTCGCAGTGCTTCCGGCACGGGTCATCGCCGCCTCATAGGAGGCTGTGTCCGCCATCAATCGGATGACGATGTTCTTGTTCTCCGCCAAAGCATCCTCCAAAATGTCAGGTCAAATGCGCCACCAAGGCGTTCGCGGCCGGATTGTCCCTGCCGTTGGCCTCCGTCCACTGTTTCATGGCCTGCTGCATGTGCGCAGTGGCCCAGCAGACGCTGGTTTCGGCATGCAATGTAAGTTCGCTCTTCGGGTCTTGGCAGATCGAGCGCGGCAAACCGCACATGGGGCATAATGACCGTTCGTATTCCGCCAACGAACGCATCCAATTGCGTTCCGTCTCATCCCATTCGACCTCATCGCCCTCACTCGGACGCCAGCCCATGAAACGCTTATAAGAGATGCCAAGCTGGCGGCAGATCTTAAGATCCTCGACTAGTTGCGGAGAACCTGCGAGGCGAGGTCGAATGCCGCTTTTGGGTCCGCTGCGGTACCGTTCAGTTCCGCGATGGCCTGCCAGATCGGAGTGAACTGGCCATCCGTCAATTCATCGAACAGACTGCGCCACGCCTGTTCGGTCTTGTCCTCGTCGGCCACCGGCTTGCCGCCGATGGTCGCAGAATCAAGCATGAGCGGCAATGCCGCAGCGGCGGTGCCGAACATGTCGTTCGTGCCGTTCTCGTTGCGGTGCGCGGCCAATGCCTGCGCCCACTTGCTTACCGGCAATGCCCGCAACGTGAGCTTCAACGTCTCCGCATCCGCCTGTTCGCGCAGCTCTTCGATGCGCCGCGCGGTGGCCTTCGCCTGCCGGTTCGTACCGGCCTCCGTGACTTGTTCGCGCGTGGTCTCCTCGGCCAGCGTATCGCCCAATCTGGCGATGTCCTCGGCGGTCTGCTGGTTGAGGATGACATCGACCTCGCGCGTGCGCCTGGTGACTTTAAGCATTGTTGTTCCTTCGCTCTAATATTCATGTTCCTTTGCCGGAAAAGAGGGTCCCGCACCGGCGAAAGGGACAAAAGTCCGATGCGGGAAGAATCAATCAGGCGACCTTCACGTTCTCCGCCCAGCCAGGAGCGCGAACGGAGAAATTGACCTTGCTGCGCAGCACGCTGTTCGCGGCAATCGCCACCTTGGCGCTCATGCCGATACGGACCGAGTAGACGTTCACCACGTCTCCGGCTGTGAAGGTGTTGTCGGTCGGCTTGCCGTAGCGGCGCACGAAATAGCCTTCCGCACCCTCGGTCAACGTCTCCATCGCCATGTTCTGCGCGGAATGCGAAGTGTTGGTGTTGTCGATGACCTCGATGCTTGAACCGCTGATCTTCTTGCGTCCGGGATTCTCATAATCCTGCGCGCTGTTCTCTCGCTGGTCGGAGATGGACTCCTGCGACGGCGAGCACGACCAGCCGCCCATAGTGACGTAGTTACTCAGGTCGGTTCCGGCGTTGATCTCGTCAGCGGTCGGCTTCTGGATGTTTTCGATGGACGGCACCCAGATCGTGTTGACCAGACCGTCCGCCGGTGTGGAAGGAACTTCGGTTCCAAGAGTCAAAACCATGACTCCTCCTTAATATTTGATGGTCACATGCGTGACCAGTTGAATTTGAAAGTCAGAAGACGGCACTGGTAAAGCAGCGCCGTGTCCTCTGCGGTAAGTCCGGCCGCGTAAGCGCCGGAATCGGAGAACAACGTCAGACAGCCGGTGTCGAAACCCTGCGCGACGAACCTTTTGCCAGCAAGTCCTGGAATCATGAGGTCATCGGCCAGCACGTTGACGGAATCGGCCGTGGTGCTCACGATGCGCACCAGCAAAGTGCCGATGCCGCAATGCACATGCTGCGTTTCGCCGACGATATGACCGTTGGTCGTGACCGTCTCAATCACCCACGGCGGCTTGTCGGTCGGCTTCGGAGCGGTCTGCCGGTACACGGCCCAGCCCGTCGCCGGCTTCGGGATATGGTCGAGGATCGTGTCGGTCAACGTCATGATCGACGTCATTCAGACCACCTCCACGGCGGCACGCGCCACGTATTCCGCAAGCTTCGGCAATTCTTCCTCACCATGCTCGTAGAACCGATGCGTTCCACCGCCCCTCGCCGTCCCGAAGAACGCGATGTTCGCGAGCGAACCCGCTCCGCCCTTGGTGGGGCCGATCTCGGCGGTGATACGCCCAGCACCCTCCGAAACGGTGTAGGTGATCGGAATGCTGCGGAACGCCTTGTTGCCGGAACCGTTCAGGTCGTCGCGAATCGAGTTCTTGACGTTCTGCGCGCCCTTCTTCACAGCTGCGGAGATCAAGGCGCGGCGAGCCACTCCCCTGGCGAGCAGCGCATCGCCGAAGGCCGTCAACTGCGAAGCGTCGAACAGTCCGCTCATGCGTCCTCCTTCACGTTCCACCGGCAGGCCGTCGCCCACGACTTCTCCGACTGAGGTGAGATCATGCGATAGCGACGGCCGACCAGTTCCGGATTAGCCGACTGCGTGACCGTGACAAGATCGCCGTTACGCAGCATGGTGCCGAAAGGGAAATGGATGTACAGCGACCAGACCAATGAGGCGGCGCCCATCGCCTGCGCCGCACTGCCTTCCACGTTTTCCGACGCAAGGCCACCGGAGGTCTGCACCTTGCAGTGGCCGGCATACACTTGCGTGGAATTCGGCTTGACCTCACCGGTGGCCGGATCCGTCACGGCTTCGCCGGGACGCACCACAGTGCATTCGTCGGTCATGAGCGATTCCGCGTTTTCCCGAGCACGCTCCAACACGGAAGCCGTCAGCATAGGCCGCGCCTTCCAACGGGGGCTATCGTGAAAGCGCCGGAAGCGCCATAGCCGGACGGTTCCAAAAGCTCCCACTCACTGTCCAGCAATGTGATCGTCGGCACGCTGTTCGTGGTGCCCACCGTTTCCTGATAGTCATCGATTCTTGTGCTTTTGGATGTCGCCGCTTCCGGATTGCGGGCATACCGTGCGACGGCCAGAGCCTCAACCAGATCGACGGTGCGCTGCGCGAGCCTGCCGCCAATAATGATCTGGTCGAGATTCGGATACCTTTTGCGGATCGCGATTTCGGCAAGCTCGATCCACGACGTGAGCTGATTGACCTCAAGCGGATCCGTGACCTGCCGTCCGAGCTGTTTCGCGACATCGTCAACAGAGGCTGTCATGGTGGCATCCTGCCGTCAGGCGGTGATGACCGCGAACTTCTTCTTGTCGCGCACGATGAAGCCGATTTCCGCCTCTACCAGGAATGCGATCATGTTGCGCTGCCAAAGGTTGATCTGTTTGCCGCCATCGTTGATGGTCGCCTGATCGGAAATCTTCATCTTGATTCCCTCCACGGTGCCATACATGGCGTAGGTCCAGTCTCCTGCGACGCCGAACACCTCCTTCGCCGCGGAAATGTTGTGCGTGGTATCCGCCTTGACTTCCGGCACGTGCCCCCAAGGGGACTTCACCACTCTGGCGCCGAACAGTGTGCCGATTTCGGTTGACTGGCTCGGCACCAGCAGTGGATGGTCGTTTGCGTCAGTGGCTTCCAGGACTTTCGCCAGGCCGTGCGGAGACAGGGCGATGCCGTTCAGGTCGCCATCGTTCGTGAGGATGGTGGTGGCGATTTTGGCGAAATTGGCGTACTTGCCAGAGCCGATGCTGACGGTCTGAGCGTCCTTCAACGTGTCCATGTTCTCGGTGGACGGAGCGGTAATCAGACCGGTGAGAAAGGTCTGGTCGATTGTCTGGGCGATGCTCTGAGCCGCCTTTTCTTTGATTCTCGACCACAGGGCGCTCTTGTCGCGAACGAACTCTTCGGAAACCGGGACGATCTTGGCGACCTTGAACGGCTTCATGACGCGGGAACCGATGGTCGGCTTGTCGACTGGCTTCTCGTCGGTCTCTCCAACCCATTTTGCGGCCGACATGTCGCCAAGAGTATCGTATTCCATGCCGGAACCGGGCAGTTTCACTCCGGTTGCGAGCTGGGTGACGGCGGACTGTTTGAAAACACCAGTCCAAATCTCATTGGACTGTTCCGGCGTCAGGTAGACGCCGGAGGTGGAACGGCTCAGATCGAGCGCGGTCATGGTTTCCTCCTTAAAGGATCGTTGAAATATGTTTTAGAGGCCGAGGGCCGCGAGCTGTGAGCCGAACACCGCGGCGTTCGCGCTTGTCCTCGATTCGCCCTCATGCGTGGCTGGCTTCGCATCGAACAGTTGCTGCAGCGAACCATCAGCTGGCTCCGTCTGCGCGGGAACGCCTAAATCCGGATATTCGCGCAGTATGGCGTCGATGGCCTTGTCTATGGCCTTCTGGTCGCTTTTGGCGTCCACTCCTTCCACGAGTCTCGTTGCGAGCTCAGGATGTTGGAGTTTGCCGGTTGCGGCCTTTTCGACGTTTGCGTTGAATATCCGTGTTTCCAATTCGGAGATCTTGGCTTTCAGCGTTTCGGCCTCGTGCTTTGAGGCTTTCACTGCGGCCTTCATGCGGTTCAGGGCTTTCTTGCCTTTGTCTCCGAGTTCGGCTTCGCCTTCGATTTCCTCGCCGGTGGTTCCCGTTTCAGTGGTTTCCGGGTCCGGTTCGGACTGCTGCAGTTCTTCGCTGGTCTTCGGCTCTTCCGTTGCGGGAGCGTCGTTGACAAGATTCTGCAATGCTTCTTCGGCCTGAGCGCGAGTCGCGGTTGCCTGCGTAGACTGCGACGCCGCAGAGACGTTCGAGTCTCCGGATACCGGCGAGCCGACAGTTGTGTTGGTCGTGTTCGATGCCGAATCAGCGGTTGCTGTTGCTGCTGCGTCAGCCATATGTTGTTGTCCTTCCGTTGCGGTTGTTTTCCGCCGCAAGCGGATTGCCCGGCCTGCGGTCTTGAAAAATCTGGTCGGCTAGAGTATCCAGCCGTAGTCGTAAAGCATCTGACGTGGATCCTTGCCGGTCCGCGCGCAAATGTCGTAAATCGTTTCGGGCATGAGTCTCGGCCGGTCTGCTTTCATGTACCGGCCTCCATGCTTCACGTATTCCTTCGCGTATCCGGCGCTTATCATGCGAGATGATGCGAGGCCGCGTTTGGTCATGCCTTCCGTCGTGTACTTGACGTTGCGCCCATACAGTTGCGCTGCCGACACGCTTCCGGAACGCCGATAGGCATTGACGAGCTGGTTCAGGTCGGCACCGTCCTTCCACGCACGGGCGTTCGCCCTGCTGCCAAGCGTCTTCGCCAGCTGACCGTCGGACAGGCCGTCAAGGTATTCGTTGGCGCTCGTGACGGCAGTGTTCGGCGTTTTGGATGTCGGTATGGCGATGCAATCGCAGTTCGGATGCCTCTCGAAAGGTTCGCTGCCGCACGGTCGTCCAGCCAGGACAACGCACCTGCCGCAACTTGGCGGAGTCAATCCACGCACGTAACCGCAATGCACATATCGGCTTCGTCCTGCCACCATCGCGGCCGAACGTTGCGTATCAGCAAGCAGCGTTCGAGAGCGTTGAACCAATTCCATTTCGATGACATGGAGCGCGATGTCCGTCGAGCCAACGCTGGAAACGACACGTTTTCCTTTGACGACAGCACCCCACATGACGTCGATCGTGTTCATGCCGTTTCCATTCACACCGACCCACTGGCGTGGATCCACCGCGTACTCCGGCAATCTGTCCACGCCATCCAATGACGCCATCGCCAAAGGCGTGGCCGTCATCGCCTCACGTGCCGTCTGCAACTGCGCCGAATCCAACAGGCGGAACATTTCGGGCATGCAGGAAGCATATGATTCGCCGAAATCATCGGAGGCGTCACGCCGCCATATCGCCGCCAGCCGGACGGCCAGACGATTGCTGCGCCGTCTCAGATCGCTCGCCTGCCTTCGCGCCGCCGTCGGCAACGTCTGACCGTAAGCCATCGGACACCTCCGGTTTCACGTAGCCCTGCATCCAGCCTTCCTCGTCGGATTCAAGCAGCTTCTTCGCACGCGCGATCTTCTCCGGCCCCCATCCAAGCTCCTCCCATGCCATCTCACGAGGCATGAGAGGCCTGCCCGTCGGGTCGGCCGTCGCAAACAGCTTCGTCACCGCATCGGCTCGCTGCGCCACGGTTGGCGTGCCAGCGTCATACCAGAGCGCATCGGCGTCGTCGAAGGCGCTCATGGCTTTCTCGCCACGCAGCAATCCGGCGACAAGACGGCATGTCTGCACCGCCTGCCGCCCCAATGTCCGCTGATCCCGTTCGATGCTCTTCACGAGCTTCGCTTCACGCGATCGAATCGCATCTGCTGATGCGGCATCATCGGCGGCCAAGCCGAAATAGTTCGGAGGCAAACCGGTGACACCGCTCGACAAGCGAGCATACAAGTTCACCATGCGTTCGAAATTCTCCATGCTTGAGCTGGAAAACTCGAAAGTTTTCGCATTCGGATTGCCTAAAGCCCAAATCCTGCCGAAATACGCTTCCCACGTGGTCAAAGGTTTGTCTTCATCGTCCACGAAGTCGCCCTTGGTCGCGCCAAGCACACCGCGCTGGGGGACGGCATGAGTCTCCTGAGCCACCTGCGCATTCGTCAGATCTCGTGCGCACGCATCGGTCAGGTCGATGACATCGGTGAGCGCACTGGTACCGCGTAGGCGCGGCCACGTCTTATGCAAGGGAATCGTGGTGCGCGGATTGCGGTAGGCCGGAACCACCGGCACTATGCCGAGCGGATTCTCAACCACGGAACGCACCTGATAGTTCGTGTCGATCGTGTAAGTGCGGTCGGGCAAGTACAGGCGCCAGCCGACAGTGCTCATGAAATCGTAATCGTCAACGTCACGATACCGGCGCAATGCCGCATCAAGCCGCCCTGTCACCGGATCACGATGGGCGAGAATGTCAATCGGACTCACATTCTCGATATGCAAGCCGGTTTCGTCGTTCTCCACGGTCTTGAACGACCGTCCAAACACCTCGAAATCAAGATAACTGGTCTGGTCCTCGTCCAAACCGCTGGACCGCCAGAATTCCCACGCATCATCGGCCAGTTTGAGATTATCTCCGACGCGAAACCCCTTGAGGTCAAGTCTGTCCACTCGGCTTTCGGCCACGACGCGAGGCCAGTTCACGATGACCGTGAACCGTTCCAATTCCGGAGGAATCGCCAATCCAAGCTGCCGCAAATGCTGTTGGCCATCCACATACCGGTCAAGCCTGCCGAACATTTCAGCTGCCCCGTAAAGCTGGTCGGAGAGCCGACGAAGCATATCCTGTGCAGCATCAGGCAACCAAGCCATCGAAGACCTCCTCCACTAACGGAAAACAAAGACTTTGCTGGACTCGGAGCCCCAGCCCAACGCGCGCATGTCCGATGCCGCCTCGTGTGCGAGGATGTCGGCCATGGTTATGTCGATTTTCTGGTTTTCGCTCGGCTTGCCGAGCACGTACTTGTCGCCTGGCTTCGCAACCTTACGCGCCGCCATCATGTGCAGCCGAGCCATGCGATCATTGGAATGCGTCGTGGAGTGGTCGGCGGTGTCCTCCATGAAGCGGGTGAGCGCGTCGAACATGCGTCCTATTCGGTTCGTCGGCCAAGGCACCACAATATCCTCGCCATACTGGTACGCCCACGCCTCAACCTGCGTTTCCCACGGATGCGGGTCACAGTAGAATCGGCGCACCTTGTACCTGTCGAACATTTCGGACACGCAGGCATCCACCTCACTGCGAGGAATGCGCCCCTCCCACTCGACAGGATTCCAATAGGATGGCCTGCCGGACGGGCCATAGGTCGGCGTCCAACGCCACCCGTCCAACGTTTCCGCACGCAATGCCGTCCAGTCACCGGATTGCGAACCATCGAAACCAAGACAAATCTCAGCACCCGGCTCAGGTGGCTGACGGTCAACCATCGTGCCATCGTAAAGCGGCTCAGGCATATACGAACCCAAACCCTGCACGATCTCACAACCGTAGAAACGTCGAGCCTGCGCTGGATCACGGGCCATAAGCTCGGTAGCGGTCGCTTCGACCTGATCGAGCGGCACCCACGGCGAACCGGAATAGACGAATTCGAGAATCTTCCGCCTATCCTGCGGATCCGCGAAATCCAATGAGGGGTCATGCTTCGGGAAGAACTTCATGATGTCTGGCGCCGTGCTCTCGTACGTCATCTGGCCGAAGCTGGCGTCCATCGGATCCCACGGGTTGGTGAGCTCAAGCATTCTTCCATCCATGGCCATAGCGCCACGCATAACCGTGTCGCCGACCTCGAACATGCCGCTGCGCCTAGTCCAGATGCCGGATTCGTCGCCGAGCACGAAGTTCACCGGATTGCCCAGCTTCGAGTGCGCGGAAGCCGTCACAGGGTCGATGCGACCGCCGTTCGGAAGGCGGATGAAGCCTTCGCGAACCTTCATCAGGTCGGACAGGTGGCCATTGCGCACCATCGACTGCAAAGGACGGTAGACGTTCGCCGTCTGCTCTTCGGAAGTGGCGAGCAGCTGAATCAAAGCGGTACGACGCGGCATGCCCATCGGCTCACCAGGTGAATACACGTACTCGAAACCGCAGGAGCAGCCCCAATCGGAGCAGCGGAACGTCTCGCCACCACGCGCCCATCCACAGAACACGCATGGGCCGACACCCTCAAAAGCAGCAACAGCCGCACCGAACGGAGACTTGCCAAGCTTCTGACCACCGACGATCTGACCACGACGCCACTTGAACGCCGCAGCCTGACGAGGCCGAGCCGGATCATACACCGCATCAGGCTTCACCCGATAAAAATCGATGGCGTTCTCCAGCTGCCAGCCGACCAGTTCAAACGGCTTGCCCAAATCATAGCCATTAGGCACAACACAGTGCGCGGCAATCCAATCAGCAAAGAGAAAACCAAGGGACTTCGGAACAACCGGCGTTTTCTGCTCGCTCATTCCGCATCCTCTTTCTGATTCTCAAGCCACCGCTGCTTCGCACTCTTGAACGGAATGATCTTGTCGGAAGATTCGGCCGAGCGTTTCGGCTTCGGCTCGTCATCGACAATCGCCCAACCATTCAGCCGAAGCCCTTGTGGCGTCAAGCCGATGGTGTCGGCATACCGTGCAAGCGCGGTACGGTCAGCGGCCTTCGCCTCCGAAGACTCGCACAGTACGAACTGGCGCACATAAAGCGCGATGGTCGTGAACATGTACCCATAACGCGGCATATGCCATGCGATAGCCTGCGGCAACCGCCACAGGTCACGCCACAATTCACGCTCACGCCGATTCCACGCCTCCGTAGCCTTCTCGTCACGCTCCTTATGGAAACCGTCATCATCCTTCCAAGTGTCCCAAATCGTCCACTCGGACAGTGGAAAAGCCTTCGGACGGTAACGGTAGCCGCGAGCCGAAAGAGGAAGAATATCAGCGCCAAGACCACGCGCGTCCGACCGGGCGCTGGACGGATCCGGCATGGGACCGGAGCGTGTGCGTGCGCCACCATGCGTCGCCATG
>ERZ779660.690-NODE-690-length-18889-cov-2.698365_pt1 | contig 18889 bp, 15 predicted proteins | sample MGYA00511906_ERZ779660 | MGnify/ENA primary metagenome ERZ779660 (study PRJEB29588, sample SAMEA2156906) | human gut metagenome | biome: human gut; feature: human-associated habitat; material: faeces | place: Denmark | collected 2008/2010 ... | reverse complement strand
CACAAAGAGCAGGAAATGGAGCATACCGGGCAGGAGACGGGGCATGTCGGGCAGGAGCAGTAAGTCTTGCCCTTTTTCGCGTTGTATGCTAACATTGGTAATTGGATAAATGGCAGGCAGGTACTGCTATTCTAATAATGGAGGAATAGAATGAAGACGTTTTCCATGACGCATGTGGGACAGCGGCGTGAGACGAACCAGGATTATATGTACACATCAGAGACCTCCGTGGGCAGGCTTCCGGATTTATTTCTGGTAGCAGACGGTATGGGAGGCCATGCGGCTGGAGATTATGCTTCGCGCTTCACAGTTGAAAAGATTGTGGAATACGTAACAGAATCCGAGGAGAGCGAGCCGGTGACCGTGCTCGGTGAGGCAGTCAGATATGCAAATGAACATTTGCTTGCGGAGGCGAACGCGGATGCGAGCAAAGCGGGCATGGGCACGACGATTGTTGCGGCAGTCGTGGTTGGCGATAAGCTCTACACGGCGAATGTCGGCGACAGCCGGTTGTATGTGATCAACCAGGAACGTATCACACAGATTACAAGAGATCACTCTCTGGTAGAAGAGATGGTTCGGCTGGGAGAGATGGACAAAGAGGATGCAAAAGTGCACCCGGATAAAAATATTATTACGAGAGCGATCGGCGTGCTTCCGGAGGTGTCGGCGGATTTCTTCGAGACGGTGCTTGTGCCGGGAGATACGGTTCTGTTGTGTTCGGACGGTCTGACCAATATGGTCGATGATACGGATATCAAGCGGATCGTGCTGGGACAGCGTGATATTGTGGAGAAAACACAACGGCTGATCGACGCCGCGAACGAGAATGGCGGTAAGGATAATATAACGGTGGTTTTGATTGAGCCGTTTTCAGATGAGACTAGATAGAGAATGAAGTTCTTTGTAAATCAGGTTGGAGGTTTAATATGTTAACAGAGGGAATGTATATAGCGGACCGTTATGAAATCATAGGGAAAATTGGTGCCGGCGGAATGTCTGACGTATATAAGGCAAAAGATCTTACGCTCGGACGTTTTGTGGCAATCAAGGTTTTAAAGCCGGAGTTTTCGGAGGATCTGAATTTTGTGACAAAGTTCCGCACGGAGGCACAGTCTGCCGCGGGATTAGAACATCCGAATATCGTAAATATCTACGATGTCGGAAGCGAAAAAGGAATGCATTATATCGTGATGGAGTATGTGGAAGGCATCACGTTAAAGACATATATTGAGAAAAAGGGCCAGCTTTCTTTTAAGGAGGCAGTCAGCATTGCCATTCAGGTGGGAAGAGGTATTGAGGCGGCGCACAGCAAGGGCATCATCCACCGTGACATCAAGCCGCAGAATATTTTAATTGACAAAAATATGAATCCGAAAATCGCTGATTTCGGCATTGCCAAAATGGTCACGAACCAGACGATGGTTTATTCCAAATCGGTGATGGGTTCTGTGCATTATATTTCTCCGGAGCAGGCCTGCGGCGGTAAGATTACTGCCAGCAGCGATGTCTATTCTTTGGGTATAGTGCTCTTCGAAATGCTTACGGGTGAGGTTCCCTACGTCGGCACAACGGCGGTTTCGGTTGCTATGATGCATGTAGAAAAGCCTGTGCCGCAGCTGAAGGACTATATGGAAAATGTTCCCGAGGGCATGCAGGAGATTATGGACAAGGCGTTGGCAAAGCGTTGTGAGGACAGATATGCTAACGCCGGACAGATGCGACGCGATTTGCTGAACCTGAAGATGAAGCTCTTCCCGTTCAGCAGCGAGGACTATCATCAGGAGCTGGGCGCGGTGAAGCCTAACGGCAATGTTGTCGATAACCGTGATGACGGTGCTACGGTAATTATGAAGCCGGTACGCAGTGAGCTGCCGCCGAAGCAGGTAACTCCGGCTGTAACACAAGAGCCGGAAAAAATTCAGGAAAAGCAGGAAGCAATGCCTTCCGGAAAAACAGGGGATGAAAAACCAGTGGTTAAGAAAAAGCTGAATTATACCAAACTGATAGTAATGATTACTGCTGCTGTAGTAGCAATTTCGCTGGTAGCGCACTTTATCTTCAACCGCAATCTGGCGGAAATTGCAGTGCCTAATGTTACCAATATGACGGTAGTAGAAGCACAGAAGCTGCTGGAGGAAAAGCAGTTTAAGGTAGAGCTGGAGGAAAAATACGGCGATCCTGATAAGTTTAAGCCCGGTACTGTTATGGAGCAGTCCCCGAAGGCCGGCGAAAAACGTAAGCAGGGCAGCCTTATTATCCTGACCATCTGTAAGGGCGCGGAGCTGAAGGCTGTGCCTGATGTTACAGGCATGTCGCTGTCGAAGGCGGAGCAGCAGCTGGCGGATGCAGGCTTTAAGGTCGGTAAGGTGACGCGCAAGCATATGGACGGCGGTAAAATCGGTGCTGTTCTCAGCCAGTCGCCGAAGGGCCTGGACAAGGCTCCCAAAGGAACTGCCATCGATTTGGTAATCAACGAAGGCGACAAGCCGGTTCCGAATATTATCGGCAAATCCATTGACGAAGCTAAGGGCATGCTGGAGCAGGCAGGTCTGAAGCTGGGTGAAATCAAAAAGGTTCAGGATGCCAGCGCCAAGAAGAATATAGTTCTGGCCTGCAACCCGGGTGTAGGCAGTAACCTTAACGACGGCGCGGCAGTAGCAATTACCGTAGCTGCCGGCGGCGATAAGAAGAGCGCCTACGTTGACTTTGTCGTACCGAGCGGTAAACCTGCCAACGTACGCATTGTGCTGACGGATGACAACGGCACGGCAACGCTGTACAGCGGTACACAAAACGGCAGCGTGCGTCTGCGTCAGAAGGTGGAATATGCAGGCAATGCCAAGGTACAGTTCATCTGTGACGGCAAGCTCATTTCCGAAAGGAACCTGTAAACATGGCAGAGCTGCAGGGCAGAGTCCTGAAAAATTATAACGGCTATTATTACCTGAAGGTTGAGGGCGAAAGCGAGCTCTATACCTGTAAGGTAAAGGGGAAAATGAAGAAAAACCGTTTTTCGCTGGCAACAGGCGATATCGCCGGCTTTGAGGTAAGCAGCAGCGAAAAACGCGAGGGGATGATTACCGGCGTGCTGCCGCGTAGAAACTTTCTGCCACGCCCTACGCTGGCTAACCTGGATTTGTTTGTGGCAGCCTTTGCCTGTGCTGCGCCGGATTTCAGCTTTCTGCTGGCAGATAAACTGCTGGCGTTGGCAGAGCTGGCGAAAATTCCTGCAATTTTGGTGCTCAACAAGGAGGATAATGCTCCTGCGGGCCTGATTGAGCAGGTGAAGGCTGTTTATGAGCCTATCGGTTACGAGGTTTATACTCTGTCGGCACAGAACGGCACCGGCGTGGAGGCTCTGCGTGAGCGTCTGCGTGGTAAAATCTGCGCTTTTGGCGGACCTTCGGGCGTAGGCAAATCGTCTACCATCAACGCTATCGACAGCAGCGTTGACCTGCGCACGGGCGAGGTTAGCGAAAAAATCGGCCGTGGCAAGCATACTACACGCTATGCACAGCTGCTGCCGTTTGACGAAGGCTATATTGCGGACACTCCGGGCTTCGGCAATCTGATGCTGGAGGGCCTGACAGCCGAAATGGTGCTGGCCTCCTTCCGTGAGTTTGCCGATTATGAGGCAGGCTGCAGGTTCTGTCCCTGCACGCATACGCATGAGCCTGTCTGCGGTGTAAAGGATGCTGTGGCTGCAGGAAAGATTTCTGCCAGCCGTTATGAATCATATTTGACAATGTTAGCAGAGGTAAAACTCCTGCAAGAGAAAGAGGGAAGAAAATGATGATTAAAGTTGCTCCATCAATTTTATCTGCCGATTTTGCATATCTGGCGGACGAAATCAAAAAAATTGAAGCTGCCGGTGCCGACTGGGTACACATCGATGTTATGGACGGCCAGTTTGTACCTAACCTGACCTTCGGTGCTCCTGTAGTGAAAAAAATCCGTAAGGTAACCGACCTGTTTTTCGACTGCCATCTGATGGTAGAAAATCCGGAAAAATACATTGCCGATTTCAAGGCTGCCGGTGCCGACCAGATTGTTGTGCATGTAGAAACCACCAAGCATCTGCACCGCTGCATCCAGCAGATTAAGGCTGAGGGCATGAAGGCCGGCGTTGCGCTGAATCCCGCTACCAGCCTGGGTACGGTAGAAGAAATTCTGCCTTACGTTGATATGGTACTGCTGATGACCGTTAACCCCGGCTTCGGCGGCCAGAGCTTTATTGAAGGCGTAGTTCCGAAGATTGAGCGCCTGCATGCGATGATTACCGAGCGTGGACTGAACGTGGATATTCAGGTTGACGGCGGCGTTAACGCCGAAACCTCCAAGCTGGTGAAGGCTGCCGGTGCCAACGTATTGGTAGCAGGCTCCTATGTTTACGGTGCTGAGGATACCGCTGCCGCTATTGCCAGCCTGAAATAGTATTCAGTGATTAGTGAACAGTAAATAGTGTTCGGAGAATAAGAAAAACCGTCCTTTCCCGTTATCTGCAGAATCGCAGACTGGAAAGGACGGTTTTGTTTTGCTTTTGGTGTTATTTTTTTTCGCTATCGTTGGCTTTTTGCCAGATATACCACACTGCGAGCGAGCGCCAGGGACGCCAGCTTTCTGTTAGTGTATTGATTTTGCCGCGTTTGGGGATGTCGCTAAGATTGAGCATTTTCTGCAGCTCTTTTTTGAAGATGAAGTCAGCGCTGGGAACAACGTCCGTGCGACACAGGGCCAGCAGCAGAAACATTTCGATGGTCCATTGGCCGAGGCCGCGGATTTGCATCAGCTGCTTGGTAATCTGGCTGTCGGTCATATTATCGAACTTATCCATGGTTACGCTGCCGTTGATCACTGCTTCGGCAAAGCTGCGCAGGTAATCCACCTTTTGCTTAACAAGACCGATGCTGAGCAGGTCCTCGGCGGAAGCAGCAAGCACTGCCTGCGGTGTAATGGGATTGCCGGTGAGGCCTTCGAGCCTTTTCATCAGCTGCTGGCTGACATCAGGCGGCAACTGTTGGGCGATAATACCGGTCAGTAATATAGTAAAATAAGACTCTTTGGATTTTGGTTTTAACGGACAGGGCGAATAACGGTCAACTAACGGGGCGAGCTCTGGAACGTTTTCACGCAGATAGCGGTCACCGACGGACCAATCTGGGGTTTGGCACATAAGCATCCTCCTTTTGTTTACTTTCTTACAATATTATAATACGAAAACGGCGGTTAGACAAACGAAAAAAATGCGAAATAATAGCAATAAAAGCAGTTTTCTATGAACGAAGTCTTTCGGATTTGCTTTTTCTTTAAATCATGAAGAAAAATAAAAAACGGCGGCAACGCAGATTAATATTTGCACTTTTTTCTTCAAAGCTGTATAATTAATCTGATTGACAATCTATATTTGTAATTAAAATGTAAGGAGACGATGAAATGTCTGAAGTCAGAGTAAGATTTGCTCCCAGTCCTACTGGGTATTTACATATTGGTGGTGCGCGTACTGCGCTGTTTAACTGGCTGTTTGCACGCAAAATGGGCGGCAAGCTGATTCTGCGTATTGAGGATACCGATATTGAACGCCTGAAAGAGGATTCCGTAAGCCAAATCCTTACCAGCCTGAAATGGTTGGGCATCAATTGGGATGAAGGCCCGGAGGCCGGCGGCGAATACGGTCCTTACTATCAGTCCGAGCGCTTTGATATTTACAAAAAATATGCTCAGCAGCTGCTGGACGAAGGCAAAGCATACTACTGCTTCTGCACTACCGAGGATCTGGCTGCACAACGTGAAAAACAACGCGCTGCTAAGCAACCGTTCCGCTATGCACGTACCTGCCGTGATATTCCGGCAGAGGAGGCTAAAGCACGCATCGCTGCAGGCGAACCGTATTCCATCCGTATCAAGATTCCTGCCGAAGGCAGTATCACCGTGCATGATCTGATTCATGGCGAAGTTACCTTTAACATGGACCAGTTTGATGATTTCGTAATTGTAAAATCCAACGGTATTCCTACCTATAACTTCGCTGTTTGTGTCGATGACCATCTGATGGGCATGACTCACGTACTGCGCGCTGAGGAGCATCTTTCCAACACTCCGAAGCAGCTGCTGGTTTACGAAGCACTGGGCTGGGAACCGCCTAAGTTCGGTCATATGCCGATGATTCTGGCTATGGATCGTTCCAAGCTGAGTAAACGTCATGGTGCAACCTCTGTTGAAGAATTCCGCAGCCAAGGCTATCTGCCGGAAGCTATCATCAACTATCTGACTCTGCTTGGTTGGGGCCCCGGCGATGAACGTGAAATCTTCACTCTGGAAGAAACCGTTAAGCTGTTTGAGCTGGAGCAGATGAGCAAAAAGGCTGCTATTTATGACACCAAAAAGCTAACCTGGATGAACGGCCAATATCTGTCCGAGCTGCCGCTGGAAAAAATTCTGCCGGATGCTAAGCCCTTCTTCGTTAAAGATGGCCTGGTAACCGAAGAATGGTTCAACGATGCTGCCAACGAAGCATACTTTGAAAAGCTCGTAGACGTTGTACGTGTACGCGTTAAAACTCTGCAGGAGGTTGCCGATGCTTCAACATACTTCTTCAAGGATGTTGAAGAATATGATGAAAAGGGTGTAGCTAAGCACTTCAAGGCAGAAAATATTCCTGTACTGGAGCAGTGCATTGCAGCAATTAAGGCTGATGATGTATATGACCTGGCTTCTACCGAAGCAGCATACAATAAGATTGCTGCCGACAACGGTCTGGCTCTGGGCAAGGTTATCCATCCGACTCGTCTGGCTCTGACCGGACGCACCGTAAGCCCCGGTATGTTTGACGTTATGGTTCTGCTGGGCAAGGAAAGAACTTTGGCACGTCTGGAAAAGGCTGTTGAGTTCATTAAAAGTTTATGATTGTAAAATAGCGATTGGCGGCTAGTTTTAGCGCGATTGCTTTAATTAAGCAGGAGGGCTTTTCTTCCTGCTTAATTTTTACCAAGAGATTCAAGGCTTGGAACATTGTTTTTGGAAAGGAGCTGCAGGCTATGAAAATCCTGTTGACAACATTATTATGCTTATGCTTATCTCTGCCGGTTCTGGCAGACCAGCAGACTACGGTGCTTACCGAACAGACCTCTGTCGGCAAGGCAACGGCAATGCTGCCCTACATCGACGGCAGTAATTCCGCAGAGCTGGAAAAACAGGCCAACGCTTTGGTACGCGACGCTGCAGCTAAGCTGGTCAAGGAGGTAGGCGGTCAGGGAAGTGTAACCTATAAGGTGATGCTGAACCGTCCTAGCCTGGTAAGCCTGCTGCTGGAGGCAGACAACGGCGGACGCAAGGCGTACACCGGACTGAATCTTGATCTGACAACCGGCAAGGAGTTCGAGGTTACGTATTTCTTTGTAGATAACGATAACGTAAAAAATGCTTTGGGCAATTATGATAACGTGCTTTTCGGCGAAGAGGGCTTGTTTGTGCGCAGCAAGAAAAATGCTGCCTACAGTAGCTTTGTACCCTACAGGGATGTAGTTACCTCCCTGCGCATCGGCGAAGCGGGACGCCTGCTGCAGCTGGCGAAAATTACCGATAAGGCTGCAGGCAAAACACTGCGTCTGCCTGCAAGCGGACTTATGGCGTTGAAGCTGGACAGCAATCCTTCCACCGGCTACGGCTGGCAATTCAGCTGCAGCTCACCGGCAGTAAGCAAGGTAGGCAGCTCGTTTACCATTCCGCGCGCTGATGAGGAAAGAATGGGTGCGCCCGGCGTTGAAATTCTGGTGCTGGCGGTTACTAAGCCCGGTACCTACAATATCCGCATGGATTACAAGCGCTCTTGGGAAAAAATGAGCCTGCAAAGCTTTAACTTTATCGTTATCGCAGAATAAGCTAGAGGATGTGTTTATGGAAAAAGCATCAGTTTCTGTAAAAATATATAATAGTACCTATGCATTAACGACCTCTGCTTCCGAAGAACAGGTGCTGAAAATAGCAGCAGAGGTAGACAGAAGAATGCAGGAGCTGGCAGAAAGCAAAAAGCTGCTGCAGACAGATAAAATAGCCATCTGGACGGCGCTCGACCTGGCTGCAGACAGACTGGAGCTGCAGGAAAAATACGCTGCGCTGCAGCAGGAAATGCAGCAGCAATCTGTGGCGGCGGAGCAGAAAATGCAGGAAAAATGCGCTGCGATGGAGCAGGAGCTGCAGCAAAAGTGCGCAGCAGCGGAGCAGAAAATACAGGAAAAATATGCTGCGCTCGAGCAGGAAATGCAGCAAAGAAATGCTGTGCTGGTAGAAGAGCTGCAAAGCCTGCAGGCCAGATACGACAGACTGCTGGCAGCAGTGCGTGAAAGGTAGATAAAATATGGAAAAGAAAACAATAGAACTGCTTGCTCCCGCAGGCAGCTGGGAAGCATTGGAGGCAGCGGTAAACGCCGGCGCCGATGCTGTATATATGGGCGGTAAAGCCTTTGGCGCACGTGCCTATGCCAGCAATTTTGATGAAGAGGAAATGGCTAAGGCGGTGTATTTTGCGCATATGCACCATGTGCGCCTGTATATTACCGTCAATACGTTGGTTGATGACAGCGAGCTGGAGGCTTTATCCGCTTACCTGCTGTTTTTGAATAACGTAGGCGTAGACGGACTTATTGTGCAGGACTTGGGCGTTATACGTCTGGCGCAGAAAATTGTGCCGGAGCTGCCGCTGCATGCCAGCACGCAGATGAGCATTACCAACAGCAGCGGTGTAGACTTTGCTATGGGCGCAGGCATGGAGCGCAGCGTATTGGCGCGCGAGCTGAGCCTGAAGGAAATCGGTGCAGCCTGCAGCCGCGGCAGTGAAATCGAAACCTTTATTCACGGTGCTCTGTGCGTATGCTACAGCGGACAATGCCTGATGAGCAGTCTTATCGGCGGCCGCAGCGGTAACCGCGGACGCTGTGCCCAGCCTTGCCGTTTACCGTATAAGCTGCTCAATGCGAAGGATGAAGATATGCTGCAGGGCAAGGATGCAGGCCAGTATCTGCTGAGCCCGAAGGATATGAATACCTTGAGCATTCTGCCGCAGCTGATTGACGCAGGTGTTGTGTCCTACAAAATCGAAGGACGCATGAAGCGCCCAGAATATGTTGCGGTAGTAGTAGATGCTTACCGCCGGGCGATTGACAGCTATCTTGCCGGTGACTATAACGTGCCGGAAGAAGATTTGGCGAATATCGAGCAAATCTTCAATCGTGACTTTACCACCGCTTATTTGGAGCGTCGTCCCGGTCGCACAATGATGAGCGACCGCCGTCCCAACAACCGCGGTGTGCTTATCGGCCGTGTAGCTAAGCTGGATAAAAACCGCAATAAGGCAGTTATCAAGCTGGATAAGGAGCTGCATCTGGGTGACGGACTGGAATTCTGGGTAAGCGTAGGCGGACGTGTAGGCACAACCGTTACGGATATGCTGTGCGGCGGCAATAGCGTGCAGAGCGCGGCCCCCGGCCGGCAGGTAACGATTGACGTGCCTAACGGTGTACGCTTGAATGACCGTGTTTTCCGTACTCTCGACAGCAGACTGATGAGCTATGCGCAGCAGTTCTTCGGACCGGACGCAAAAAAACGTATTCCGGTAGATGCCGTAGTTACTGCACGTCTGGGCGAGCCTATGACCGTTACGCTGACGGATGATGAAGGCAACGTCGGCTACGGCGAAACCGATTTTATCGTAGAGGCAGCACGCAAGCGTGCGCTGGATGAGGCCGGTGTGCGCAAGCAGCTGGACCGCCTCGGTACGACCGAATATTTCCTGAACAGCCTGTGCTTTGAGCATGACGAAAATGTCATGGTGCCGATGAGCGAAATGAACGAAGCACGCCGTATGGCATGCGAGGCACTGGATGCAGCGCGTCTGAATGCCTTCGCACCGGCGCGCACAGCGGTGCACAGCTTCAGCGAGCAATTAGTGCCGCAGGCACATAAGGCCAAGCAGCATGAATCCGTTCTGGTAGTGCATTGCGACAGCGTTGAGAAGGTCAATGCTGCGCTGCAGGCAGGTGCTGAACGCATTCTCTTCGGCGGTGACTGCTTTAACCATCAGCTGCCGTCCGAGGCGGATTATGCCAAGGCTGCCAAGCTGGTGCGCAAGGCAGGCCGTCAGCTGGCCTTTGCTACACCGCGTATCATCAAGGAAGCACAGCTGGCATATTTCGACAAGCTCTTTACCCTGTGGGAGGAGATGCAGCCTGATTTTGTTTATATCAACAACAACGGCTTGTGGCCTTTGGCGAAGAAGCATGCTGCGCTTAATTTGGTAGCAGATATGTCTTTGAACATCTTCAACAGCCAGACACTGCAGTTCTGGCAGGAACAGGGCGCTGCAGGTGCAGTGCTCAGCCCCGAGCTGACCATGGCGCAGGTAGAGCATCTTGTGAGCGTCAGCCCGTTGCCGTTGGAGTGCATGATTCAGGGACGTTTGGAAATGATGGTTTCCGAATACTGTGTAGGCGGCAGCTTCCTGGGTGCGCTGGATAAGGGTGCCTGCAAGTTTAACTGTGCAGAGCCTTTGTTCTTGGGTGACCGCAAGGATGCACGCTTCCCGATTGTTACGGACCAGTTCTGCCGCATGCATATTCTGAATGCGCATGAGCTTTCGATGACTGCCAATGTGCAGCACATGGCGGAAGCAGGCGTAGCGGCGCTGAGAATTGACGGCCGTGATTACGATGCGGCACGTCTGGGCGAACTTGTGGCGCTGTACCGCAAGATTCTCGGCGGTGCGGTGGAGGCACCGGAAAATCTGCCGGGTACTACAAGAGGCCACTATTTCAGAGGCGTAATGTAAAAGCAAATGTCAGCTTGCGAAGCTGAATAAATTGAATAAGCCAAGGCCCCTGTCGGAAATCGCCGGCAGGGGCTTTTTGTCGCATGTACAATTTGTTTGGCCAAGCAATTTTATATGCTTAATTATAAAAATCAGAGATAGTTTTCAGGCTATAGCAATCATATGCAACAGAAAAATTTGCCTGTATCTTTCCGTTCCTGCCCAATCTATGATATAATACTAAAGTTATAGAGAAAAAAGACCTTATGGTCAGAAGATAAATTTTAGAGGAAAAGAGGAATGTGAAATGACAAATGGATTTGCAGCCTTAAAGGTTTGTGCCCACACCGTAGAGCAGCTTCAGAAAATGGGCATTAAAAAGCCGATGCCGGTACAGGAGCAGGCTATACCGGCGCTGTTTGCCGGACGTGATGTAATCGCCCGTGCGCAGACAGGCACTGGCAAAACACTGGCGTTCTTAGTGCCGCTGGCAGAAAAAATCGATACTGCCAAAAGCTATGTGCAGGCTTTGGTAATTACGCCTACGCGCGAGCTGGCGCAGCAGATTGCCACCGAAATGAAAAAAATCCTGGGCGAAAGCGATATCAAAGTGCTGTCTGTTACCGGCGGACGCGATTTCGAAACGCAAAAATATAAGCTGGAGGGACGCAGCCATGTGCTGATCGGTACTCCCGGCCGTCTTTTGGACCACATCCGCAAGGGCAACACCGACCTTGGCGGTGTGCGCTATCTGGTACTGGACGAGGTTGACGAAATGCTGCAGCAGGGCTTTATAGATGAAGCGCTGGAGCTGATTGCTATGACCGCGCCGGAGCATCAGACGATGCTTTGCTCCGCAACTCTGTCGGAAGAAGTGCGCAAGCTGGGACGCAAGCTGACGAAAAACTGCGCGCTCATTGATATCAACCCGGATCAGGCTACAGTTGAGAAAATCAAACAGGTTTGCCTGAAAACAACCGATGAATACAAGAATAAGGCTGTGGCAGCGCTCATTGACCGCCTGAACCCGTATCTGATGATTGTTTTCTGCATGAGCAAGGAGCGCACTAAGGAGTTGGGCGACTGGCTGGGCATGCAGGGCTATAACGTTGATGTGCTGCATGGCGAAATGTCTCCTGCAAAGCGCAAAACTGTTATGAAGGCTTTCCGTGATGCTAAGATTCAGATTCTGGTTGCCAGCGACCTGGCTGCCCGCGGTTTGGACGTTGAGGGTGTAACCCATGTTGTAAACTACGATATTCCGCATGATGTCGACTGGTATGTTCACCGCATCGGCCGTACAGGCCGTGCAGGCAATGAGGGCGAAGCAATTACGCTTTATACTGCCGACGAGGTTAAATGGCTGCGTAATATCGAAACCAAGCTGGGTATTTTGATGGAACGCCAAAATCTGGAGGGTGGTGTTGTGGCACGCCGCGTCGCTGTGGCTGCCAAAAAGAAAAAGTCCGCAGGACCTAAGCGCGGACGCAATTCCGTTGTTGATAAGCGCAAGGCTCCCAAAACCGGCAGTAACCGCCGTCAGGGTGCTAAAAAAGGCAAATAAGCCTGCTTAGAATTTTTAATAATAATTATGGATGCTTCTCTTGCTTTACAGAGAGGCATCCATTTTTTCTTATGCCGTAGAAGAATGTAACTTATGAGCCAATGTGCATTTTTTCTCTTTTCAAGTATAGAAAAAATATGGTAAAATATAATGGAATAAGTATGCAATAAAAAAAGAACAGGAGGGCAGTATATGTTGACAATTCGTGAATATAAGCAGGCAACAACTCTGGAGGAGGCGTGGCAGCTGAACCAGAAGCGCCCTAACCGCTTGCTTGGCGGTATGCTGTGGATGCGCCTGAGCAAGAGCAATGTGCAGACAGCTATTGATTTGTCGGCTTTAGGCCTGGATACAATAGAGGAAACAGAAACGGAATTCCGCATCGGTGCGATGGTGAGCTTGCGCCAACTGGAGCTGCATGAAGGCTTTACCGCCTACAGTGAGGGAGCAAATAAGGAGGCGCTGCGCCATATTGTAGGTGTGCAGTTCCGCAATCTTGCTACCGTCGGCGGCAGTGTGTTCGGACGCTTCGGATTTTCGGATGTGCTGACCTTGCTTTTGGTGATGGACAGCTATGTGGAATTATACAAGGGCGGTATTGTGCCGCTGGCAGATTTTGTGAATATGCCGTATGACAGAGATATTCTGGTGCGCGTTATTGTTAAAAAGACAGCAGCGCATTACAGCTATAAATCCGTGCGCATCAGCAAAACCGACTTTCCGGTGCTGACCTGCGCGGCGGCGTTGACGCAGGAAGGCGTGCAGGCTGCAGTGGGCGCACGTCCGGCGAAGGCTGCACTGGTGAAGGATGCAGAGCAGCTCGCAACTCTGCCTATGACTGCCGAGAAGGCGCAGGCCTTTGCGGAATATGCTGCAGGCTTACTGCCGACGGAAACCAATCCGCGCGGCAGTGCTGCGTATCGTACACACCTGATTAAGGTGCTGACAGCAAGATGTTTAACAGAACTGGGAGGTAAGGCCTGATGGAGATAACCTTAACCTTAAATGGCAAAAAGCTGACACGTATGGTGGAGGCTGATACAGTTTTACTCGATTTTCTGCGCAAGGAAGGCTGCTACAGCGTGAAGCGCGGCTGTGACACTACCAACTGTGGCTTGTGCACTGTATTTATGGATAATAAGCCGGTGCTTTCCTGTGCTATCCTGGCAGCGCGTGCCGCAGGCCACAGCATTGTGACTATGGAAGGAATGCAGCAGGAGGCAGCGGAATTCGGTGCCTTTATTGCCGACCAGGGCGCGGAGCAGTGCGGCTTCTGCAACCCCGGCATGATTATGAACGCTATCGCGCTGCTGCGTGAAAACAGCGAGCCTACGGAAGAAGAAATCAAGGAATTTTTGGCAGGCAACCTGTGCCGTTGCTCCGGCTATGAGGGACAGCTGCGCGGAATTCAGAATTTCATCGCCTGGAAAAAAGCTCAGGCGCAGGCATAAGGAGGGGAGCTGCAGATGAAAATAGTTAACCAATCCTACCGCAAAAAGGATGCTATGCAGCTGGTGACAGGCCAGCCTGTCTACACCGATGACCTGGTGCCGAACGACTGCCTGCTTGTCAAGGTGTTGCGTTCTCCGCATGCGAATGCTATTATTGAAAGCATCAACACCGCGATTGCAGCCAAGGTGCCTGACATCGAAGCAATTTATACCTGGGAGGACGTGGAGCAGGACGGCGAGCGCTGCACCTATGCAGGCCAGACCTATCCCGAACCGAGTCCTTATGACCGTCTGCTGCTCGACCGTCATGTACGCTTTGTGGGTGACATTGTGGCGATTGTTGCCGGCAAAACGGAAAAGGCTGTCGATAAGGCGCTGTCTTTGATTAAAGTAAAATATCAGCTGCTGGACGCAGTGCTTGACTTCCGTACTGCGCTGGATAACCCTGTGCTCGTGCATCCCGAGGATACCTGGAAGGCTCACTGCCCGGTTGGCGCCGATAATAAGCGCAACCTGTGTGCCCATGAGGTTATCGAGGATGGCGAGGTTGATAAGATTCTGGCGGAATGCGATGTTGTTATCGACCAGACAACTCATACCAAGGCTGTGCAGCAGGATATGATGGAGCCTTTCGTAACCTATTGCTCCATTGATACCTACGGCCGTTTGAATGTCCTTAGCTCTACGCAGATAGTTTTCCACTGCCGCCGCATTATTGCCAACGCGTTGCATATCCCCAAAACTATGGTACGCGTGGTTAAACCGCGTGTAGGTGGCGGCTTCGGCGCTAAGCAGAGCTGTGTCAGCGAAATGTATCCGGCTTTTGTTACCTGGAAAACCAAAAAGCCTAGTAAGATGATTTTCTCGCGTTACGAATGTCATATAGCTTCCAGCCCGCGCCATGAGATGGAGGTGCGCGTGCGTCTGGGCGCTACCAAAGAAGGCAAAATCCGCGCGATTGATTTATATACTCTTTCCAATACCGGTGCTTACGGCGAGCACGGTCCTACGACCGTCGGCCTTTCCGGTCACAAGTCTATTCCTCTGTACCGTACCGAGGCCTTCCGCTTCGGCTTTGACGTAGTTTACACCAACCTGCAGGCTGCAGGCGCATACCGCGGGTACGGTGCTCCTCAGGGCATCTTTGCCGTAGAATCCGCTGTGAACGAGCTGGCAGCACGCCTGAAGATGGACCCGATTAAGCTGCGTGAGATGAATATTACGCGTGAGGGCGATATTATGCCTGCTTATTACGGTGCGCCCAACACAAGCTGCGCGTTGGACCGCTGCCTGGAGCAGGTACGCGAGATGAGCGGCTGGGAGCAGAAGTTCCCGCTGCAGCAGCTGCCTGACGGCAAGGTACGCACAATGGGCGTGGCTATTGCGATGCAGGGCAGCTCCATTCCTTACTGCGACGTCGGCGGTGCTACCCTCAAAATTAACGACGAGGGACATTACACACTGCTGATCGGTGCTGCCGATATGGGCACCGGCTGCGATACCGTTCTGGCACAGATGGCAGCAGAGGTTTTGGAATGTGATTACGATAACATTACCGTATTCGGTGCGGATACCGATGCTTCTCCCTATGACTCCGGTTCCTACGCATCAAGTACAACATATATTACAGGTAAGGCCGTAGAAATCTGCGCACAACGTTTGCGCGGCAAGATTTGCCAGCTGGGCGCACGCCTGCTGGAATGCGGCACGGACCAGGTTGTTTTTGACGGACGCGAGGTGCGTGATACTGTCAGCGACAAGGCTGTAAGCCTCTTTGATATCGCCACTGCTTCTATGGTGAATAACGATATCGCTCTGGAAGAAACCGTGGAGCAGAACAGCGTGCTGTCCCCGCCGCCGTTTATGGCCGGTGTGGCCGAAGTTGAAACCGATTTGCTGACAGGCGAGGCACAGGTAGTGAACTTCTATGCATCTGTTGACTGCGGTACTCCGGTTAACCCGCATCTGGCGAAGGTGCAGACCGAAGGCGGCATTCTGCAGGGTATCGGCATGGCGCTGATGGAAAACGTAACCTACAGTCCTAAAGGTCGTATTTACGAAAACTCTTTCATGCAGTACAAGGTTCCCTGCCGTGAGGATATCGGTCATATCTATGTTGACTTTGCCAGCAGCTATGAGGAAAGCGGTCCCTTCGGTGCCAAATCCGTTGGCGAGCTGGTAATCAATACACCTGCTCCGGCGATTGCCGACGCAATTTATCAGGCAACCGGCAAACGCTTTATGACTTTGCCGATTACCCCGGAAAAAATTGCTATGGGCGTTGACGAAGAATAAGATTTTAATAAGCTGAAAACAAATGTGGTTGCAAAACCACATTTGTTTTGGCAAGCGTTATTCTCGGGTGAGAATGACGCTGGGGACGGCCCCCTTCCGCCTCACTGCGTTCGGCACCTTCCCTATACTAAGACCAATTTTTCATAAAATGAAAAATGCTGGTCGTGTTATACTCGAAGAGTGCAAGGGGCAGGCAAGAAGGACAGCAGAACACAAACAGGTTAGCTCAAAGCCTTAACGAGCAATTAATATATCGTGTAGCGAATAAAAATTTTAGCAAATGAGTGTCTGGCACCATAGAAGTGTCGCAACTGTTTGAGCGCTAAGCCAACTACTTTAGTATAATTTATTTGCATAGCGCGAGTTTTGCGGCACTTCGTCCTGTTTCCACACGAAATTTGCGTTGTGCCCTATGGCACAGGAAAATTTTTTCTGAGCGAAATGATATTTAATTGCGACGCACATAACCACCTTTCACCTCACTGTGTTCGGCACCTTCTCCAAGGGGCAGGCGAGAAACTAACAGCTTTTTACTAATTTCAATTCACGTAAAAAAGGACTACAATCATGCACGACCAATACAACCGTAAAATAGATTATCTGCGCATATCCCTTACCGACCGCTGCAACCTGCATTGCCGCTATTGTCAGCCGGAGGTGAGTGAGCATGTGCCGCATAATGAAATATTGCGCTACGAAGAGCTTTTGCGCATTTGCCGCGCTGCGCTGCAGCTTGGCATCCGCAAATTCAAAATCACCGGCGGCGAGCCTTTGCTGCGCAAGGGCTGCAGTGATTTTATTGCCAACCTGAAGCAGCTGGAGGGCGCGGAGCAGGTGACGCTGACAACGAACGGCACGTTGCTGTCAAATCAGCTGCCTGCGCTTATCGCGGCAGGTGTGGACAGCATCAACGTGAGCCTGGACACGCTGGATGCAGCGTATTATACAGAGCTTACCGGCGGCAGCCTGGACAGCGTTCTGCAGGCATTGCAGGAGCTGCAGTCTGCAGGGATACCGTTCAAGCTGAACTGTGTGCCCCTTGCAGAAAACGGTCCGGCCGATATTATGCAGTTGCTAAAGCTGGCGCACAGGTATAACGCACCACTGCGCTTTATTGAGCTGATGCCGCTGGACTGCAACGCTAATCTGCGAGGAGTGAGCGGCAACGAAATCCGCAGTCTGCTGGAGCAGGCAGGTTTACAGCTGCAGCCCGATGCGCAGCGCTACGGCAACGGTCCCGCAAGCTACTGGCGCATTAGCGGTTATGCAATGCCGGTGGGCTTTATCGAACCGCTGCACAATAAATTCTGCGCTGTCTGTAACAGGGTGCGTCTTACATCCGTAGGCATGCTGAAGCCCTGTCTTTACAGTGACGCGGGCATGAACCTGAAGCACTTGCTGCGTGACGGCGCAAGTGATGCGGATTTGCTGCAGGCTATGCAGGAGATTATTTACGCCAAGCCTGCGGGACACAGCTTTGATGTAAAAGCAGCGCGCTTTAATATGAGCCAGATTGGCGGATAAATACAGGCTTTGAAGGAGCAGACAATGAGTGAATTTACACATTTTGATGCTGCGGGCAATGCTCTGATGGTGGATGTCAGCGACAAGGCTGACACCGCGAGGGTTGCAGTGGCGCAGGGGAAAATCTGCGTAAGCAGAGAAATATATGAAAAGATTGTTGCCGGCAGTATGGCTAAGGGTGATGTGCTGGGCGTAGCACGTGTTGCCGGAATTATGGCAGCCAAGCGCACCAGTGAGCTAATTCCGCTGTGCCATCTGCTGCAGCTGACGAAGTGCACGGTAGATTTTGAGCTGTTGGCGGAAAACGGCAGCTACGCTGTACAGACACAGTGCCTGGTCAAGACTACGGGCAAGACAGGCGTGGAGATGGAGGCGCTGACAGGCGTGCAGATTGCCTTGCTGACGATTTACGATATGTGCAAGGCCGTGGATAAGGCGATGGTGATTACAGATGTGCATCTGCTGAGCAAAGCAGGCGGAAAGAGTGGTGATTTTGTATGGAAGCAAGCATCAGAGGCATAATCAAGGCTGTGTGTATCAGCGAAAAGAAGGGTACGGAAAAGCATCCTGTGAATGAGATTGTCCTCAAAGAAAATTTCGGCATCGAGGGTGATGCTCACGCCGGCAAATGGCATCGTCAGGTGAGTTTGCTGAGTGCGGAAAAGGTGGATGAATTCAATGCGCGCGGCGGTGATGCCGCTATCGGTGCCTTCGGTGAAAATATTTTGGTAAGCGGCATCGACTTCAAAAAGCTGCTGGTAGGCAGCATCATGTGCAGCGGTGAAGTAGTGATGAAGCTGACGCAGATTGGCAAGGAATGCCACAGCCATTGTGAAATCTACAAAAAAATGGGCGACTGCATCATGCCGCGCGAGGGCGTATTTACGAAGGTGCTGCATGGCGGCGTGATCAAAGAAGGAGATAATCTGGAGATTCTGGAAGAAGTGTAGGAAAGAGATCAAAGAGAGGTGGGAAACCAATGAGAGCAGCAATTATTACATCCAGTGACTCTGGGTACGCGGGAAAACGGGAGGATGTGAGTGGTCCGGTAATCGCAGAAATGGTGAGAGAGGCTGGTTATGAGGTGGTCTGGCAGAAGGTGCTGCCGGACGACCAGGCGATGTTGGAAGAGGCGATGAAGGAGATCTGCGATGAGGGAAAGGCCGATCTGCTCTTAACAACGGGCGGAACGGGATTTTCTCCGCGCGACGTGATGCCGGAGGCGACGCTGGCGGTCGCGGAACGGATGGTTCC
>ERZ779660.688-NODE-688-length-18916-cov-2.684958_pt1 | contig 18916 bp, 8 predicted proteins | sample MGYA00511906_ERZ779660 | MGnify/ENA primary metagenome ERZ779660 (study PRJEB29588, sample SAMEA2156906) | human gut metagenome | biome: human gut; feature: human-associated habitat; material: faeces | place: Denmark | collected 2008/2010 ... | reverse complement strand
TCAATTCTCGGCTTCCCACTCGGCCAGCAGATATTGAACACATAATAGTAACCATCTTTTTTGAAAATTTTTGTTCCTTCGGCTACAGGTCCAGTGTATACGGTCATTCCTTCATCAAGTAGACGTGTACCGTCTGCACTCATTTTATGAATAATGATAGGCCCGGCTCCATGACGGCTCCGGCCTAGGTATGCTTGACCATCTTCATCCCAAAAGGGGCAAGGGTCTTCCCATTTTTCTACTTTCTTAACTAAATGTAAAGGGCTCCAAGGACCTGAAGGATTGACAGCATTTGACATGAATAATCCTTCTTTGGGAGTACAGAAAAAGACCCAGAATTTGTTATCATGGTAACGAATTGAGGGTGCCCATGAACCTCCTGCATATTGTTGGTTGTTATCCCAGCCGGGAAAATCAAAATGGTGATAGATTTGGGAAATCAGTTTCCAATTGATCATATCTGAAGATTCCAATACTTGCATTCCTAGAAAATGAAAGTCGGAAGCTATCATGTAATATTTATCTCTGACCCGGATAACGTCCGGGTCAGAGTAGTCAGCATTTAAAATCGGATTTATGTATGTTCCATTGCCCTGATCTCCCCATTTACCGGGAGTACCTTGAGCTGACAAGACTAATACATTATTTATAAAGTATAGAAGAATAAGTAAAAAATTTTTCATCAGCATGTTTTTTAACTTAATAACCAGGGTTTTGTGTCACTTTAGCTTGATTCAAATCAATGGCAGCTTGTGGAATAGGACGAAGAATCTTGTATTTACCATCAGGGCCTATCATAGCAGATTCTTTTATGCCGTCTTCATTATATTTTGTGGCATATTCCACTAAAGTGTGAGTACGCTTCAAATCTGTCCAACGGACATATTCTCCAGCTAATTCACGAGCACGTTCATCAAGAATAAAATCAATATTAATATCGTTGCTGGTGACAGTCATTTCTGTTGTGTATCCTTTACGAATAGTTCCTGGACGTTGACGAAGTTTATTGATCATTTGTGCAGCCTCTTCTGTTTTACCCATTTTTAAATAGGCTTCGGCGGCAATCAGATAGGTTTCTCCTAAGCGCGCTACTACCACATCATGCATGCTGCAAGTAGAATTACGGTTAGCAATAGAAGTTTCTGAATAATCATCAAATTTCTTGATACAAGCATTGCCGTAGTCTTGTGAACGACGGTCTTTGTATGTGGCTGGGGCACCGTTGGATGGAGCAATACCACCGTCTGCTATTGTTTTGCTTACCAGTGTATTCTTTTTAATTCCATAAGGATCGTCTGCTTTCCAGGCAGCGATATCTTCATCTGTAGCCCATGCTGGAGCATAATAATAAATGATAGAAGAACTAGTCGGTGCTGAGTAATAGTCGAAATAACTGGTATGGAATTCTAACATAAAAGTTTGTTCCAACCGTGCATCACCCCGACTATACATTTGCTGTAGACGTAGTGAAGGAGCAAAGCAACCGTCAATTGCCTTATTTCTTGGTTTTTCGGAACCACCTAAATAAGCTCCGAATTGGGCTTGTTGGTAGGAACCGTCTTTTACGGGATCTTCTACAGCAGCCGAATTAAACTGTATGCTCCAGAATATTTCATTGTTTTCTTCATTTTCTACGTCAAAAGCTTCTTCTATGGAGAGGAAAGGAATTTCGCCATTAATTGCTTCCAAGGCATACTTAGCTGCATTTGCGAAGTCTGAATTTTGAGCTATATTTTCTTCTTGGGCTTCGTAATCAGTGCCATCTAGCCATCCACGAGTCAGATAGGTTTTGGCTAAGTAAAAGGTTGCTGCGCGTTTATTGGCACGTCCTACACCGGAGTTGGCACGTTCCATTAAATGGGATTCGGAAGAGGCTAGATACTCAAACTCTTCAATGATGAACTTATAAACATCTGCAAGACTGGCACGTTCATGACTCATTTCGGCATGGTCAAACATTTGTTTGTTCAAAGCTACAGGCCCGAACTGTTGCACTAGTTGGAAATAATACCATGCACGGATAAAACGTGCTTCGTCCACATATTGCAGTCGTACACTGGAATCTTCCGTTATGTCTCCATAAGATATAACGCTATTGGCTAGCTGAATACCTTTAAAACAACTTACATAGAAATTTTTTATAATGCCTTCATCTGCAGTGAAGGTATATTGGCTCATGACTACTCCCTGTGACTTTCCGTCTGCATACAGGTCTGTTCCCGCTACGAATAATTGCGGTTGGGCATTATAAAGCTCTCGCAGTGTGGAGTAAGCGCTGTTAGTTAAACTGGCGAATCCTGCCGAAGTCTGATAAAATTCAGCTGATGGAACATTAGATTTGTTGTTTTGGTCAAGAAAATCCGAACATCCTGAGAGAGTTGCCAATCCTAATGCCATAATGAAATATATTTTTTTCATAATCATTTAATTTTAGAATTTTAAATTTATACCAACTTGATAAGTTCTTGAACTGACACCACCGGTACCGTCACCTACTTGTGCATCAGCCCATTCGGGATCGAATCCTTCATAACTTGTGAAAGTGAAGGGGTTTAATACATTGGCGTAGATTCTTAAGTTGGAAATATGAAGTTTTGAAATCCATTTCTGTGGAAAAGTATAGCCAAGAGTAATGTTTTTGACTCGGACATATGAGTTATCAACGAAATTTTGTGCCCGGTCCTCATTGGCACCACTTTGCCAGTATGCACCGCCTCCTTTACCGTTTCCACCATTGGTTGGGAAGGGATAACTACCGTAATGAGTGGCTTCCTGATAGGCTATAGAGCCATCAGCACCTAGTATCGGAGCACCTTGCGGTATATAATAATCCATGTTCAGACGATTCATGCCACGCTGTCCATAGTCTACGAATTCGGCCATGAAGGGAGAGTATACCATTCCTCCCTGACTAGTGTAAATACTGAAAGAGAAATCAATATTCTTGTATGACAGGTTAGAAGTGAAACTGCCGGTCCAGGTCGGAGCACAATGTCCGAGGATCATTTTGTCATTGGCATCAATAGTACCATTGCCATCCTTATCATAGATTTTCATCTCGCCTTCATAGAATTTGGTTTTCATTTTCGGGTCTTGGGCATAAGCTTGCGCTTCTTCTCGAGTACAGATTCCGGTGTATTTATAGCCGTAGACTACGTCTATAGGGTGATTGATAAACCATTTGTTACCCACTAAGTCTTCTTTGGTACCATTCAATTCTTTGATAGAGTTAATGTTACGCGCAAAAGAGAAGGTTGTCTCCCAGTTCCAATCTTTATTCTTTACGTTGATGGTATTCAGTTGGATTTCCATACCCTTATTGTTCACCTTACCCACATTACTTACAATAGAGCCGGTATAGGAACCTAGTTCAAATGGAGTTTCCATCTCCATCAAGAGATCTTTGGAATCTTTGTTGTAGATATCGATAGATCCATTGATACGATTATTCAAGAAACCGAAGTCAAGACCGAGGTTGATTTCGGTTGTCTTCTCCCAAGTCAGGTCGGCGTTCGTCATGGTATAACCATAACCGTTGGCAACAGACGATCCGTAATTATAGTAATATTTAATATTTGCCAAAGCTTGTGTGTCATAAGGCCCTACACCGGCATTATTACCGGTAACGCCAAAACTGGCACGGAGTTTTAAATTGCTTAACCATTTGCTGGCAAATCCCATAAAATCTTCATCGGAAATGCGCCATGCCAAGGCAGCTGAGGGGAACATCCCCCAACGATTGTCTTTTTGGAATTTGGAACTGCCGTCCCAACGTGAAGATACAGTCAGCATGTATTTGCCTTTGTAGGCATAGTTGATACGGGCTACATAAGATAACATGGAGATTTTTTTATAATAGCTAGACTGACTTTGTACAGTGCCTGAACCAAGATTATGCCAGTCTACATCAAATGGCATATCCACTACATTGATATAGTCGCCTTGTAATTTTTGTTCATAGACACTGAATAAGGCCAAGGCATTCAGACTATGATCTCCAAAATTCTTGATGTAATTGGCTTGCGTATCCCAAGTATACGAGAATATTTCATCATTATAGTTTTCGGCCATGTTTGTTTTTCCAGAACGAAGTTGGGTTTCTCCGTTATAGAATGTACCACGATGGGTTTTGGTATACATGGGGGAGAAAGTAGTTTTAAGAATTATTTCTTTAACGGGGCTGTATTGCAAATAAATGTTTGCCATCACATCATAAGAACGTGTATCGTCTTTTGAGTTCAAACGGTCCACCACTGGATTGATGGAGGAAGTCGGACCACCACCATTGGGATAGATGGCGGCATCTTTACCTGGTTGTGAAATTAATTGTCCTGCCTTTTCCCCTTCCCAATAATAGCATGGCATATTAGGGGTCATACGGAACCCTTCCAAAATAGAGTAGTTGCTACCACTCTCTTTGGATGCTGTTGCCATATTTGTGGAGAATCCGGCTGAGATTTTATCTGAAATCTTATGATCTACTGCTCCTTTTATATTCCAGCGTTCATAACCGTCATACATGATTCCTTCCTCATTTTGATACCCTAGTCCTACGCGGTAGGTTATATTTTTTGCATTTCCCGAGATATTGATGAAATGATTCTGTTGTGAGCCGTTACGGGTTACGATATCTACCCAATCGGTATAATTATTATTGAGATACATATCTTTCACTATTTGACTGCCATTTCCCCAGAAGTTCAGGAAATTGGCATCAGTCATTTCCCAGTTAGTCATTCCCGAAGAGGCATCCATAGATGAAACCAGATAACGGGAGAAACGGAATTTCATGAAATCATCTCCTTCCATAAAGTCCGGCATATTGGCTTTGGTTTTTACACCATAATATCCATCATAGCTGATTGTAGTCTTGGCTACATCTTTGTCTCCCTTTTTGGTGGTAATCATCACTACACCATTTGTGGCCCGTGAACCATAGATGGCGGTAGATGAAGCATCTTTCAAAATGTCCACTTTTTCAATATCCATCGGATTTAGAAAATCCATATTTTCACAAACTACTCCATCGATTACATATAATGGATTGCCGCCATTTAATGAACTTTTACCTCGAATCTGAATATTGAATCCGTCACCGGCACGGCTAGAAGACTGTGAGATATTCACTCCAGCAACTTGCCCTTGCAGACTTTCGACAACTGATGTTGCACCTTTAGCAGAAATCGTCTCTGATTTTACACTACCTACAGAACCGGTAAGGTCTGATTTCTTTACTACACCATAGCCCACTACTACCACTTCGTCCAGTAGTTTATTATCTGCTTCGACCGTGATAGACAGTTTTTGTTGGTTCCCTACTTTAATTTCCTGTGTTTTATAACCCACGTATGAAATAACTAAGGTAGCACCTGCTGAAATCTCCAGTGTGAAGTTACCGTCCAAGTCAGTTACTGTTCCCTGAGTAGTTCCTTTTATCAATACGGAAACGCCGATCAATGCTTCTCCACTTTCGTCTATGATGTTACCCGTAATGATTCGGTTTTGCTGAACCGATTTTAGAATTGCTGAACTTTGTTGGCCTGACCAGTTGTTTGCAAAGGTGGATAATGGTAAGGAAACTAGTCCTAAGGAAATTCCGCAAGCAAACCAAAATCTTTTTGGAGAATACCCTGTACTATAACAGAACGGGATTTTAAATACTCTTTTTTTTCTCATGTCTTTCATTATTAATTTAGTATTAGAGTTGTTTTTGTTTTGATGTCAAATATAGACGGATGTTATCTTTTTATAAGTGGAAAAACTGATAATTTAGTTGGAATATCTATCAAAGGTAGCTAAACAACATATATTGCGATGGATTAAATGTAGAAAGTACTTTGATGAATACCCATTTTCTGCTAATTTCGCAAAGGAAACACATTACTTTGATATGAAAACATACTGGGTTGATATTCTTACCTTTTTCTGTGTAGTAATACTATGCCTTTTTGCAGCCGATGTGCCGGTAAAAGGAGCTATACCTCAAAAATATTCAGTTACGTACTTTTCCAGTCAGAATGGAGTGGAGGATGGGCTGGTCAACGATATTATCCAAGATCATAAAGGTCTGTTATGGTTTGCTACTTGGAATGGGCTTTATCGGTTTGATGGTTATAATTTTAAGAATTATAAATCGAATATGGAAGATTTGGGAGGACTGACCAATGATCGTTTATTAGATATAGTCGAGGATAAATTCGGATGTATATGGGTATTGTGTTATGATTCCACTTGTTATCGTTTTAATCCTGACAAGGAAGTCTTTGAACCTGTCATTCAAAAAACAGCCAATAGCTTTCGGTCAATATCTGTCCTTCCGAATGGAATAGTATGGTTATTACGTGAAGATGGGAGTGCAGTACGGGTCGTTACGGCTCCCGAAGATTTATCTATGACATTTCAATTCTATTCATCAAGAGAAAATACGTTGTCTACTGGTAAAATCCGGTCTGTATTTATGGATTCGAAATTACGGGAATGGCTTCTTACGGATGAGGGGGTATATCGACTATATGATTCAGAACTTTCTATTATTTCTTTGTCTGATTGTCGAAAAAGTGAGAAAATACCTTTTTATTTTGCAACAGAGTTGGAAGAATATATATATTTAGGTGCACATCAAGGTAAAGTTTATAAATACTTGTTGACTGGAGAACTTTCTATTCATACTCAATTGCCAACATCGGCTTCTGTGATTTCTATTTTGCCTTCTGTGGCTGGACTGATATATGTTACTGATTCAGACGGCTTTTTTATTCATGACTCTCTCGGTGAGATAAGACATGTGATGCTTGACTCTCTTTCTCTGTTGAAAGACAAAACCATAGAGTCTGCTAAAATTACTTGTGGAGATTTATTGTGGCTTGTACATCCTGTTCCGGGAGTCACTTTGTTTGATCTGAAAACACAGCGTTTAAGCTTTATTGAAGGAAAGGACGAACTGGGAAGACCGCTAAATACTGAAAGTGATTTTTTTGCTTTTGAGGATCGGAACGATATTTTATGGGTACACCCTAAGGGAGGAGGATTTTCTTATTTTGATTCTCAAAATAGGCGGTTAATACCTTTTAATACTACGGAGCAGCCTGTCAAGTGGAAATCAAATGACCGCTGTTTTGCTGCTTTTGTTGATAAACAAGGAAATTTATGGATGAGTACCCAGCTCAACCGACTTAAGCGTATCACTTTTATCCTTGATAAATTTCATATCTATACGCCTACTCCTCAGGATGTAGAGTTACCTGATAATGAGATCAGGGCACTGTATATAGACAAAAAACAACGTATTTGGACGGGAAGCAGAGATATGAATGTTTCTATATATGATGCCCGGCTTCGATTATTGAAAAGGATGAAATGGGGCAAAGTATATGCCATCATGCAAGATTCGGCTGGTGTTTATTGGATTTCTACTAAAGGCCAGGGATTGATAAAAGCAACAGAAACTTCAAAAGGCAATTTTGAATTACAGCATTTTAAATATAAAGCTGATGACCCCTATTCATTGAGTAATGATAATATTTACTTTACTTTTCAGGATAGTAAGCAGAGACTTTGGGTAGCTACTTACGGAGGTGGATTGAATTTGATTGAAACTATGCCTGATGGTACTTTAAGATTTATCAATCATCGCAATTTGTTAAAGAGATATCCGATAAGTCATTTTTATAAAGTCAGACATATTACTGAAGATAATCAAGGGCGTATCTGGGTGTCTACAACAGCAGGGATTTTACAATTTAAGGTTTCTTTTCATTGTCCTGAAGAAATAGATTTTCATTCTATATGCCGTGAGCAGGGGAATGTGAATAGCCTTAGTAATAATGACGTACAAATGATTCAATGTATGGATAATGGGAAAATTTTTGCCATTACTTATGGCGGAGGGTTAAATGAGCTTTCTCCCATGGGGCTCCATTCTTATCAATGTAAATCCTTCACACAGAAAAATGGACTTATTTCAGATATTATTTATTCTATGCACGAGGATAAACAAGGGAATTTATGGTTGGTGACGGGTGGTGGATTAGTGAAATTTGTAGCTTCGGCCGAACAGATTCAGTATCCTAGTGAGCATATCGCATTTAATATGCATTTCAGTGAAGGTGTGGGGGCAACAGATGGCAGGCAGATTTTTTTTGGTACTAACCGAGGTTTGTTCTATTTTACCCCTGAGAATATCCATAAAACAGATTTTATACCACAAATATTTTTCTCTTCTATTTGGGTAAACAATCAGGAACTGACTCCCAGAAAAACTCCTTCTATTTTGTCTGTTAATCCTGATGATAGCAGGGATATGCAGTTACCTCCTAATAATCATACCCTCAGACTGGTATTTTCTGCTCTAGACATGACCAATACGGAGTATATTCAATATGCTTACAAGTTAGACGGTTTTGATAAAAACTTTCGTTTGACGGATAACGGGCATGAGGCCAACTATACTAATCTTCCTCCGGGAAAATATGTATTTCGTGTAAAGTCTACCAATAATGAAGGTGTATGGGTTGAAAATGAACGAACACTTTCTTTTGAAGTGCTTCCTACTTTCTCTGAGACACCTTATGCTACTATGCTCTATATCTTCTTGATTGTATTATTTATTGCAGTTGCCATTTATATATATACCGTTTTTTATCGGATAAAAAATAAGGCTAAAAATGAAGAATTGATTACTCAATTAAAACTTAGCTTCTTTACTGACGTGTCTCACGAATTAAGAACTCCATTAACATTGATTACCGGACCTTTGGAATATATACTCAGAGACGAGAGCCTTTCTGGGAAGGTGAGAGATACTTTGAAGATTATTAAAAAGAATAGTGACCGTATGCAGAGGTTGGTAGGGCAGATTTTGGATTTTAATAAAATCCAGAATAGCAAGATGAAACTGAGAGTTCAGTATGTGGATATTATCAGTTTCACGAAAGAGATAATCAACTATTTTACAGCTTTATCTCAAGAGCGGCATATTAGTCTGAATTTTAACACTCAATTGTCTAAAGTAAATCTTTGGGTGGACAAGGATAAATTAGAGAAAATTATTTTTAATTTGCTGTCTAATGCCTTCAAATACACTCCTGATGGCAAGAACATTTGGGTTAGTATGAAAGATGATGGGAATGCAGTCCTTCTTCAAGTTCAAGATGAAGGAGTAGGGATAAAGAGAGAAAAGCAGAAAGTGATTTTCAATCGTTACGAGAATGTGGTTCCGGATAGCATTTACGCTCCTTTAAGTTCTGGTATCGGACTTTCAGTAGCTAAAGAACTTGTGGAAATGCATTATGGTAGTATAAATGTGGAAAGTGAGTTCGGAAAAGGGAGCCTATTTACTGTAAGGCTATTAAAAGGTAAAAAACATTATCCGTCTGACACGGAATATATATTATCAGATTGGAACGAAGATACAAATTTAGATTTCAATTCTCAAAACGAACTACAAGAATTGAATGAAGCGGAGAAGCCGCTCATGCTTATTGTTGAAGACAATTATGAATTAAGAGTATTTATCAAACAAATATTTCAGGAAGCATATCGGTCTGTTGAGGCTGATAATGGAGAGGTTGGATTAAAAAAGGCTTTCTCTGATCTACCTGATATAATAATTACTGATATCATGATGCCTGTAAAAAGTGGTCTACAGATGTTGCAGGAACTAAGGAACGATGAACGAACTTCGCATATTCCTGCCATAGTATTGACTGCTAAGACGGATATGGATAGCATTCTGACCGGTATCCATACAGGAGCTGATGATTACATTACGAAGCCATTTAGTATTAATTATTTGCAAGCTAAAGTAGAGAATATTCTAACTCGGCGTAAAATGTTACAAGCATATTATTGTAAGGTAGGGTATGAAGAGGGGAGTGAAAATAAAGAAAAAGATAAATCGGTTCAATTGTCGGCTAAAGATGCCGCTTTTCTTAATAAGTTAGCTGGAATTATGGAAGAGCAACTTAGTAATCCGGAATTGAATGTAGATCAATTGGTCAGTTATTTCAGTCTGAGTCGGACCAATTTCTTTCATAAGCTGAAGTCTTTAACTGGTATGGCTCCTATAATGTATATAAAAGAAATGCGTATGAGGAAAGCTGCTGAACTGATTAAGGAAAACCAATATACAATGTCGGAAATAGCTTATATGGTAGGTTTTAGTGATCCTCATTATTTTAGTAAAAGTTTTAAATCTTATTGGGGAATGACTTCTACAGAATATGCAAAAAATCAGGTTGGACAATGAAGATAAATGATGGTAAAGTTATATTTTATCATTATATCGGGTGAGCCCATTGTTCACCCGATATAATAGGGGGCATCTTATTTTTTCACCTTATTTCCATTGATATACACTTCATTTAACACTACATCTTTGGCTCCGGTAATTAAATTCCCCTTTTTCTCTACATTATTGAAACGGCTGTTTGTTACATGGATGTCTTCAATATTGACACGGTCGTCATATCCGGTAATCAAGACTCCGTACTTACTTTTTTCACTGGTAACATTATCCAGATATACATGGCGTACTACAGGTGGGAAATTTCTGTCACATTTTTCACGGTTTTCATATTGCAGGTTGATTTTCAAAACGGCTTCGCGACATTCACCTACTTCTACATTACGCACATAAATATTTTCAATGACACCACCACGGCAGTTGTTGGTTTTGATGCGGATGACACGTTCTAGGTTCGGGCTGTCCATTTTGCAGTTTTCAACAAACAGGTTCTTATATCCTCCCGAAATCTCACTGCCTACAACTACACCACCGTGTCCGTCTTTCATTTCGCAATTGCGTACAATGATATTTTCACTTGGTACATTCCATTTCCGTCCGTCGGCATTCCGTCCGCTTTTAATGGCAATGCAGTCGTCTCCAGTATCGAATATACAGTTTTCAATTAATACGTTCTTACTTGATTCCGGATCGCAGCCATCGCTATTGGGACCGTGACTGGAAACTTTAACCCCACGCACTGTCAGACTTTCACAAAATAAAGGATGGATAACCCAAAACGGAGAATTTTTCAATGTTACATTTTCTATTAAAATAGTGTTGCAACGATATAGATTGATAAGTTGGGGACGTAAACCGTCTTCAAAAGTCATTTGGCGCTTATCTATCGGGGCAAATGTTTCGGCGTACATCAGTAATTTGTCTCTGCCGCCATTTTTTTGAGCTGTCATACCTTCCTTCCAGCCATAGTGTGGAGCACCACACATACTCCACCAGTTATCATTACTGGCCTGTCCGTCTATAATACCTTTACCGGTAATGCCTATGTTGCTTTCACCATAAGCATAAATTAATGGATGCAAATTGTAACAGTCTACTCCTTCCCAGCGAGTGAGTACGGTTGGAGTATATAGATATTTCTCTGAAGAAAATTTTAGATAGGCACCTTCTTCCAAATGCAGATTTACATTACTTTTCAGTGTGATAGGACCTGTTAGAAATTCTCCGGGTGGAACTAATACAGTTCCTCCACCTGTCTGGCTGCATGTGAGGATAGCTAGATTGATTGCTTCATGGCAGAGTATTTCACCATTATTTCCTTCTTTGGCACCGAAATCTTTAATGTTGTACACACGATCGGGAAAAGAAGTCTTTTTGATTTGTTTTTCTATTTGCTCACTTTCTTTCCAAATCTCTTGTGGTATTTGTGCATGAGCAAGTCCAAAATATGCACATATACAAAGTACACTAACTAACTTTTTTACCATATCTTTGATGTTTAATAATTAATAATTTCATAGTTACCAAAAAATATCTACGATGCAATATTAAAGCATATAATTAGAAAATAAGTGGATTAATTGCCCATTATTGTGTAAATTCTAATAATAGAGGAATAACTGCTGCTACATTTTTATATTATTTGTATATTCGTACCTTAATAATCTGATATTATGAAATACATCACTTGTATATATTGATATCTGTTGGGGAATTCTTGTCGTGATAGGAGGTAGTATTTCTACTACCAAAGATAGTCTTCTGAATATTATAAGATATACAAGCGCAGGATTCCATTAATTCTTCTAGTCTGAAAAAATAATTTAGTGAACTACCTGTAAAGTATGGAGTAGATCAATTGAACTATGAAAATTACCGTTTGGAAACAAAGAACAGGAGTTTTTTAGTAATTAGACTTTTTATGGTACTTGTATTGGTGAAATTACCAAAAGGGGAAATGTTTATCTCCACCAATGAATTGCATTTGTCGCTAGTGATAGAGAGCCTGTTTGATAATACTAATAAATTTACAGATTCTGGATCTGTAACTCTTAAGATAAAGTTGGATAAGGCACAAAGTAAGTTACGAATTGAAGTAACCGATACCGGCTGTGGCATTCCTCCCGAAGAACGGGAGGAAATATTTCTGTGTTTGTCTGTATAACTTAGTGTGTGCCTTCTTCAATGTCACGCTTTCGTTTCAATGCTTCCAGGAAATAATAGTCTGCATAATTTAAAGGTACATCTATTTCTGTGCCATGAGGAATACTGCCCACTGAATGCATTAATAAAAAGTTACCATTTTTTCCAAGAGATGCCAGATAGTTTGGTGAGGCTAGAGAGGCCATAATACTGTCTGCATAGTTCTTATAACTGTTTGCATCAGGCACATCCATTGTACTAATTTCATAAAGTGCAGAAGCTATACAAGAAGCACTTGAAGCGTCTCGTGGTTCATTGGGAATATTGGGAGCATCCATATCCCAATAAGGAATCAAGTCTTTGGGAAGCCGGGGATGTGTTTTCATAAATTGGAAAGTCTTCAATGCCTGATTCAGATACTTTTTATCATGAGTTTCCCGGTAACACACAGTGTAACCATAAATCGCCCATGCTTGTCCACGACTCCAAGTCGATTCGTCTGCATATCCTTGGGCTGTTTGTCTATGCCGTACCATGCCGTCTGCCAAACTATAATCTATTACATGATAACAACTTCCGTTTGTACGGAAATGCTCTTTCAAAGTGCGGTCTGCATGGTTCACTGCTATATGATAAAAGGTGGAATCACCAGATAATTTAGTTGCTTCAAATAGTAACTCTAAATTCATCATATTATCTATTATGACCGGACATTCCCAACCGCGTTCCGATTGCCAGCCGCGGGTCACATCCCATGATTGGATAATTCCCGGCTTTTCACGGAAACGAGTAGCTAATGAACGTGCAGCTTCTATCATGACTTCTTTGTATTTGGGTACTTTAGTTGTTCGCCATCCATTGCCGAAACTACAATTTATCATGAAACCTACATCATGGTGCCAAGTCAGTTTTTTGGCTTCTTCTATGGCCGAAGTGTATTTATCAGCTAATGATAAGAGAGTAGTGTCGCCACTTAACTCATATAGATACCACACTGACCCAGGGAAAAAACCACTTCGCCAGTCGGCGTAGTCACAATAATAAATGGTACTGTCAGTTTTCAATGTAACGGGGTTTATAAATTTCTCTGATTTTTCTATAATTTGTATTTCATTTCCGATTTGTGCACGTGCAAATGCTACATTTTTTTCTATAAAGGAATCTGTTCTGGCGGATTGTTTATTTTTCTCTGTGCAAGATCCCCATAAAGTAGAGCAAGCGAGTATTGTAATATAGAGGACTTTCTTCATAGTACTTATTTTTTTATAATTTGCTACGAAGATAATGATAAATTTGTTGAAGAGAAACTTTAAGGTATTCTTTTACTTTGAAAACAGATTGATTCTGCTTCCAAAGTAAAAGAATATTGATCATAGAAATACAATAATCATTTCAGTTATTATTCTTCTTTTTGTAACTGAACTTTTATAGTATTGCTGTATCACTTAATAGTTGATATACCCCACTTATAATTCCTAAAACGAATATGCCGGCTACACATACCAACAGACTGATGCGCATCGGAGTTGCTGTACGAAAATTGCCGATAGGGTCTTCATTAGGTGTGATGAACATGGCTTTTACAATCAATAAGTAATAATACAATGAAATGATTGTATTGACCAATGCGATAAATACAATAAGATAATATCCGCTATGGAATGCTGCCATGAATACAAAGAACTTACTGAAGAATCCGGCAAATGGCGGGATACCTGCCAATGAGAAAAGAGCAAGTGTCATGACCATAGTTAGTTTAGGGTTGGTCTTATAAAGTCCGTTATAATCTTCGCGCTCTATTTTACCGTGGGTATGTTGCTCAATGGTATTGATGACACCGAATACGGCGAGATTGGCGGCAATGTATACTACTATATAATATACTAGGGATGCCATGCCCTGCGGAGTTCCAGCCAGTACAGCCAACATTATGTAACCGGCTTGTGAAATACTACTGAAGGCCATAAAGCGTTTCAGGTTGTTTTGGCGGATGGCGAACAGATTGGCTATAGTGATGGTGGCTACAATGATAATACATAGTATTTCACTCCATTGTTCAGTCATTGGTCCGAATACTTTCATTAAAATAATCATTAAAGCAAAAGCAGCTGCACCTTTTGAAATAACGGATAGGTAGGCGCTTACTGTAGTCGGTGCACCTTGATAAGTATCTGCTGTCCACAGATGAAAAGGTACCAAGCTTAATTTGAAGGCCAGTCCGGAGAAGAAAAATACTAGTGCAAGAACTTGTAATGGAGTTCCTGTCAGTCCGGCAGGGATATCTTCAAAATATAAAGTACCTGCTGTCCCATAAATCATAGAAATACCATAGAGGAAAATACCGCTGGAGAATAAAGCCGAAAGAATGAATTTAGCTCCGGCTTCGGCACTATGCCCTTTATATTTATCGAAAGCTACGAGACAAGCCATAGGAACGGTTGCCAATTCCAATCCAAGGAAGAATAGCAGGAAGTGCCCTGCGCTTACCATGAAATACATACCCAGCAAGGTACTGAGGGTAAGGATGTAGAATTCGCCTTGTTTATGACGGGTGTCTTCACGTTTTAGCCAAGTGTCTGCTTGCAGAAACACCAGTATGGTACCTATGGTCAGGATGCTTTTCAGAACAGACGCCATAGGGGTTGAGTGATACATGCCGCCAAATAAAGTCACCTCTTCCGGCCATAGGTTTGCTAAGAGTTGAATGGTCAGCAGGATACATGCCATGGGGCGTAACCAGTGACGTTGTGGAGCCGGTAAAAATAAATCTAACAGAAACATCAGAATAAAAACGGCTGTCAGACTCAGTTCGGCATGCATATGGAGTATTGCAGTTATGTCCATCATTGCTATTTTTTAATTTTTAATTCTCAAATTTTAATTTAATAATTGACTTATGATTGGTTCTACACTGTTACTGATCAGATCGCTTATCCAGAATGGAGCCATTCCTAAACCTGCTACACAGGCGATGAGGCAGATAACGGCTACTCGTTCATCCCAGGTTGCGTCTGTGAGTTTCAGATGTTCGGGATTCAAAACTTTGCCATAAAGAATTTTACCTACTACACGCAGGATATAGACTGCGGTAATGACGATACTTGTTGTTGCCACTAGGGTACATACGCGATGGAATGTATCATCATTTTGGAAAGAACCTACAAAGACCGTCATTTCAGCAACAAAACCACTTAGTCCCGGAAGTCCCAAATTAGCAAGACCAGCAATAACATAACCTACAGCCAGAAAAGGCATAATCTTCATCAAACCTCCCATTAATCGGACATCACGGGTGTGGGTACGTCCGTATATCATACCAATAAGGGCGAAGAACAAAGCGGTCATTAATCCGTGACTCAACATTTGGAGAATAGCACCCGTACAACTGGTGCGTGTCATCATCAGCAGGGCAAAGAGCACTAATCCGCAGTGGGATACGGAGGAATAGGCATTGATATATTTTAAGTCGGTTTGTACCACAGCACTGAATGCACCGTAAACTACAGAAATAGTGGTCAATATCAGGAATACATCTCCCCACATGGCTGCACCTTCAGGCATCAGGTACATAGCAACACGGAAGCATCCGTAACCTCCTAGTTTCATCAATACTCCAGCGTGAAGCATAGAAACAGCAGTCGGTGCAGAAGCATGACCATCGGGACTCCATGTATGGAAAGGGAACAAAGCTCCTAAGACTCCGAACCCCAAGAAGATAAGCGGGAAGAAGATGCGTTGCATTTCATGAGGTATATGCAGTTTGGCGATTTCCAGCAAGTTCATAGTTTCACCGCCTGCACCATAAAAAATACCGAGAATTCCGATCAGTAGAAATGCAGAACCACCCATTAACATTAATGTAAGTTTCATGGCGGCGTATTCTTTACGTCCGCTTCCCCATACACCGATGAGCAGATACATTGGAATTAAGGCTACTTCATAAAACATGAACATGGTGAACAGGTCTGTTGAAACGAAGAATCCGAATACCCCTACACTCAATAGAGTGAACCACATGAAATATTCTTTTGTCAATGGTTGTAACTTCCACGATGCAAAAGTACCGGTGAATACAATAATGGAACTAAGCAGCAACATTGCTACTGATATACCGTCTACTCCTACTGAGTAGCATATATGGAGCGGTGCATACCAAACTGTGCTGGCTGTGAACAGCATCTCTCCTGTAGCACCGGCTTGGCGTAGTTCGATATAATCAATGGTGAGGTAAACGGATAATGCCAATAATATGGAAGATCCGACAACCATCACTCCGCGAACTTGATTGACGCTGCGCGAAGCCCAAAGGCTCGCGAGCATCAACAAGGGAACTATAATGAAAAAACTTAGTATGTTCATCTTTTTAAATTAAAAATTAAAAAATGGCCATGCGGCGGATTTTTTATTATTCATTAAATTAATAGTATCAGCGTCAATATCAATGCACCTGCAAGGAACCAAATACTGTACTGCTGTACGTTTCCACTTTGCATGTCGCGTATTTCATCGGCGGTAGCATGAGTACTCCACGCAGTGAAGTTAAAGAATTGATCGATAACGTGCCGGTCCCACCAGGCTATCGGAGTACTGATGCACCGGAAGATGATTTTCTTGGTTACGAACAACCATATCTCATCCATATAGAAACGGTGGTAAGCTGCTGTGTGCAAACGTGGGAATGTGCGCGCCAGATAGTTGGCTACGGGTTGTCTCTTACCTGCATACATCCATGTAGCTAAAGTGATGGATGCTATAGCAATAATGATACTTGTAGCAGCTATCTGCATATCCAGATGAATGGTATAGGCTTCTCCGTTACTACTGATCAGATTGCCGAAGGGTATGAATCCGGCAATACAGGTGATAGCGGCTAAAAACATCAGCGGGAATGTCATGGTACGTGGAGCCTCATGCGGAGTATGTGCATCAGGTCCGGATTCGTGGGAGTGTCCTTTCCATTCTCCATTCCAGAAAATACAATAATAAAGGCGGAACATATAAAATGCTGTCATGGCGGCAATGCCTGTCATTATCCATCCCATAACAGGACTGAATTGGAAGCAGGCAGTCAGAATTTCGTCTTTAGAGAAAAAACCTGAGAATGGCCAAATACCCGAGATAGCCAGACAAGCAATCAGGAATGTCCAGTGGGTGACGGGCATGAATTTATGAAGTCCTCCCATGGCGCTCATCTCGTTACTGTGTACGGCATGAATGATACATCCGGCTCCTAAGAACAGCAATGCCTTGAACATGGCATGTGTGAACAGGTGGAACATACTGGCCATGTAACCTAAACCGCCTTCGTGCGGGTTGGCAGCCGTGCATACACCTAATGCCACCATCATGAAACCAATCTGTGAGATGGTAGAGAAGGCCAGCACACGTTTGATGTCACTCTGTGCACAAGCTACGCTTGCGGCATAGAATGCGGTGAAAGCACCTACCCAGGCTACCAAGTGGAGTGTGTGCGGCGCGAAGCCGATGAACAAGGGGAACATACGGGCTACAAGATACACTCCGGCTACTACCATGGTAGCGGCATGAATCAGGGCAGATACCGGTGTCGGACCTTCCATGGCATCCGGCAACCAGATGTGCAGCGGGAACATGGCACTCTTTCCGGCACCACCGATGAACATCAGTCCCAATGCCCAGGGCAGCACCATTCCGGCCTGCATCAGGCGTTCGGTTCCAGGGTTGAAGGTGAAAGTCTGCATGTAGTATCCGTAGATAAGGATACCAATCAGGAAGCCCAAGTCAGCAAAACGGGTGACGATAAAGGCCTTCTTGCTGGCAGCGATTGCTTCCGGTTTGGTGTAGTAGAAACCAATAAGCAGATAGGAAGACACACCTACCAGTTCCCAGAACACATACATCTGGAAAATGTTGGTAGCTACTACCAGACCTAACATAGAGAAGGTAAACAGCGACAGAAAAGCGTAGTACCGTTGGAAGCCGACTTCACCTTTCATGTAGCCGAAAGAATAGATATGTACCATTAGTGACACTGTGGAAATAACCACCAGCATCATGACGGAAATCGGATCGAGCAAAATACCCATGTCGATGTGAAGGGAAGAAGTGAACGGCAGCCATTCAATGTTCCACGGAGTCAGCGTAGGGTAGAGACCTTCGGCAGTACGTGGAGCAGAGAAATAATTGAATGCCGTCAGATAGCTCAGCACGGCTACCGCTCCTAACGATAGGGTACCGATTGTGCCTGCTACTCGATGAGGCATTTTCATGCCGGCCAATGCCAGAACCAGGAAGCTCAGCACCGGGAGGGCAAGTATCAGAATTGTATAATCCATAAGCAATTGAATAAAATGTGAGAAAGTTATCCTTTCAAGTCAGTAATATCATCGGTAAGCACCTGTTTCAGGTTGCGATACACATTAATAATGATGGCAATGGCTACAGCCGTTTCAGCTGCGGCAATGGCTATGCCGAACAGGCTGAAGAAATGGCCTTCCAGTTGTCCGGGGAAAAGATAACGGTTGAATACCGCGAAATTGATGTTGGTTGCAT
>ERZ779660.685-NODE-685-length-18929-cov-17.828229_pt1 | contig 18929 bp, 19 predicted proteins | sample MGYA00511906_ERZ779660 | MGnify/ENA primary metagenome ERZ779660 (study PRJEB29588, sample SAMEA2156906) | human gut metagenome | biome: human gut; feature: human-associated habitat; material: faeces | place: Denmark | collected 2008/2010 ... | reverse complement strand
CCAACGGTTTGAGCAGTTTCTGCATCTGCGTGATTCTGTGAAGAGTGTGAATACCAACCCCATGAGCTATTTGCAGTTCCTGGCAAATACGTTTGGCTCTAAGAACGGACGCGAGTATGAAGTTTATAAGCATATTCCGCAGAGGGGCACTCTCACTTATACGGATTGGAAGTTAGGTGGTTTGCCAGGACTAATACTGGCTGCTTCCGAAAGCCGACATGAATACTCGTTTGTTGCTACAGGCATAGAGCAGATGCGGCAAACTGTAACCATCAGCTTTCACCCCAAGCGTTATTTGCGCTCAACTCCTGTCAAGTTTCAACATCTGCTTGAGGATTACTGGAAAGACCAATGGAATACCACCAACCGCTTGCAAGGTAGCGGATATAGCGAACCGCCTAAGGCGCAGCGGAGTTTCAATGCCTGTTTAATGGAAAAATACGAATAACCGATATGCAATAACCATTTGGTAAGCAATGAGATATGCCATACTTTTCATACTTCTGCTAACCAACCTTTCGCTAACAGCACAAACATTTACGGGCAAAGTGAAAGGAAAGCAAGGAGAACTCTTGGTCGTGTAAGCAAATCGTTTGGATGGGCAAAGACACTTGTCGGTATTGGCGCCTCACACAACATCACAGATTATAATATGCTTGTGTCGGGCATTGTGAATGACGCATGTATGAACACAACCGCCGGTTTGTTCAACTACTCATTGCGTCCAGCGAGATTTCTTTCTGTTGAGGGTATAAGTCGAATGTGAACATTTACAAGCAGAAGAACCTCACGGCTCCCGAACTCTCTTCCGACCCCACAACCGACTGGGAACATTTTCTTAAACTATATGTATTCCCTGCCAAAGGATGGATGCTGAGCGTAAAAAACGAACTCTTCCATACCAACGACAAGAGCATCGGTATAAACCACTTTCTTGACCTTGCCATTGCCTACAAGGCTAAGCGTTGGGAATTCTCCGTCACAGCAAACAACCTTATTGGCACTTCTGAGTTTGAAAGAAGAACTCTCGGCAACACCATTGAGTCGTATAGCATTACTCGTCTTCGTCCAAGAGAAGTGCTTGCAAAGTGGAGTATGGATTTGTAAACTACAAGAAGTTCTTTAATGCAAGAAAGATTACTAAGAAAGTCATAATCGTAGATTTTCAAGGGATTATAACCGATTATCACTACAAAATGTTATTTTTGTAGCAGGAAATGAGTATAAAACAGCATTTCATTGTAATGTACAATACAAAGTAAAATATAATGAACGTAATATGAAACTAAGAGATAAAGATACAAAGAAATATTTGCTCACTGTATTTGTGGCTACATTTGTTGCCTATATTATTCCTGCAGTGGTCTTGTACTTGGGATATTTTATGGGCATTATGCTTACGATTTGTATTTCCTTGTTTAACTTGAGTATGGCTTTGCTTGCTTGGCTTTGGGCAAAATCTGTTAGAAAGGAATTTTTGCTGAAAAGACAAATAATATTGAATAGTCTTGTGACGTTGTTTTTGATAGGCATTATTTCCTTAGTTGTAACCAATGGGGCAACCTTATCTTTGAGCCTCATAGTGTTTGTTTGGTTGGGGATATTTAATCTCCTGCCAATTTGTATCCAGTATGCCATTTATTCTTTTATTTCAAAAAGAACCAATTCAAAGAAAGAGAGGCCTATATGAAGTATATAGAATTGTTTTGGAATAGGCTATATTATTGCATTTTTAACTGCGACAAGAAAACGCAAACTCTTTTAAACAGATTTTTTGAATGTTTGTTTTACTATTTGAAGTTTTACAGAAATCGTAAAGGGAACAACACAAGAATACCTTATAACGAAACTGTAGGAATATGTGTATCGGATTATATCATGATTGGATTTACTGGTCTGTTGATATGGACTTTGTTAAATCTCGTATCCATATTATTTCCATGTGTTTCTTTACTGCCTTTAGGCAAGACTGCGTTTATCCTTGTCTCAGTAGTACCTTGCCTCTTTATAAATTACTTTTTCTTATGGAGAAAGGATAAATATCTTAGGTACTGGGAGGTGTTTGCTAAAGATACGCTAGGAATCAGACGAGTATGGTATTGCATAACTTGCGTATGTTTGCTCCTCGTCTGGCCTATATTTATATTTAGCATGATAATAATGTCTAACTAAGAAGAATCAAATAATGGAATATTTACGTCTTTGGGGAATCCTTTCTTTTATAACAGGTATAGCCTTATTGTTCCACACAATAAGAAAGCGAAAATCAATAGGTCTCATTTTGTATGTTACTTATTTGATTTTTGCCATTACTTGTGTCTGCTTAGGAATTTACTGCATTATCCGTAACCAATACGACGAGTTGTGCGCCATCATTTTCGGCATAGCATTCACAGTCTTTACTTATAAGAACAAAGACGAGTTTCCTCCAAGTTTTACCATTAACTATATCAATTATCTTCAAGGATACGTTGCTGGCTTAGGCTCAATACTTTATGGCTTGGCCAAAATTTTTTTGGAATAACTTAAAATAATTTATCATTATGGATGCAACAAACTTTGTCGAAACAATATCCCAACTTGTTCCAAACAAGCAGGATATTCTAAGAAATACAACTTGCTCAGAAGAATTTGCTGACATTTATATCCAAGATTTATCAATAAAGAGAAAAGCTACGCATACAGATGTGTCGCCTAATTTCCCTGTCATTGACTTGATATTCAATTATGACTTGTCGAAACTAAGAATCCAGGTCTATTCATTCAATGACGTGGACGATGTTGCAGAAAACGACCAATTTATATATGTTGGTTGGGTTGAGGCTTTTCTTCTCGCCATTCTAAAGGAAACTGGCGAAATCGTAGCAACAAATTGGGCAAATCCTTGCTCGATCGTAAGTTACATTGCTAAAAATCAAGGTGCGTTCTTGGATGTGTTGGTTGAGTTGGAAAAGTTAAGCCAAAAACTTGTCTTCGGTTTTATCACGGAAAAGGAAGAAAATGAAATAAACAAGTATATTCAATCTGTAGCAGGAGGAAGCAAGTACAATCCGATAAATTAAAAGGTAAACTGCTATAATATTAACTTTTAAAGAGACCTGATTAAAATAATAGAAATGACAACAGAATTTAGTTATTTAACCTTCTCCGTTTTCGAGATCAGTGATTTCAATCTATTTATTGAAACGGTGAAAGTTATATTCAAAAAACAACTGATAACAGGAAAGGCTGAAATCTATTCGGAAATACCAAATCCAAATGGGTGGGTTAATCCACAAAGTGGAGGCTCCCATTTTCCCAAATTTAGTTGCTGGCAAAATAAGATATATCCAGACAAAGTGTTTTTTATATCAAATTATGAAGATGGACTGTCTAATGTTTGCAGAATCATACAAAAACATTTGAGATGTAACATTATTACATGTGCATTATCCAATGAAACTGAAACCGATAATCCATTTTTCAAATTCTATTTTTCCAATTCCAATTTAGAAGAACGATTAATTCAAGCATACAAAGAAGATAGGTGGATTTTTTATGAAGAGGGAAAGCCGCTCTCTTTTGAAAATTTGGATTATTACAAAAGAAGCCGAATTACAGACAGACTAAATAATAATATAATTAAAGAGTATATGATTCGATTAGGGATTGACATAAATACAATTGATGCCCAAATAAAGGCAGGTATTGTATATGTCCGTAAAAAATGGTAATTCTTAGTGATACAACAAATAAAAATCCGAAGCCTAAGGTGACAAGAGCCGAAGGTCTTTCGACTTTTATCACCTATTATAGCATTGTGCAATCATCATCCCTATACATCCTACAATCACAAAAAATCCAATGGTAAAGAAGAACCAGAAGAACCACTGGGCATAGTGACCGAGATAGCAGCCATCATATTCCTTGTAGCGTTCACGGACTTTTTTCCGTTCATTGGCAAACATGGAATTGACCTCACGGATATGCATCTGCATCTGTGCGGTCATCCATTGGCGTTCTTTGGCAAACAGCTCTTGAATCTTCTGCCAGTCAGCATCATTGACATTTACTGTCACCTTTAATTTTGTGGGAGCATTTTCCAAGACTTTGTCTATGTGCTGATTGATGGTATCAACCTTTTTGCTGATAGTAGTCACAGCACCACCTAATTTGGATTCTGCACGCTGATACTGCTGAATGGCAGATTCCAGTTCAAGTGCGGCATTGATGAAGGTATTGGTTGCCTTATCAATGTCCTTACTCAATTGCTTTAATTCAGGAACACGATTTACAGATCCGTCCTCGGCTCGCTGCTCCTCAACCTCGTTCTTCATCTTATCGAAATCGGGTAAAAGCTAAAATCTCCTCATCTGCGCATTATCATAAGCCAAGAATATCGTCTGAAATACAGACACTGCAAGGATGCAAGCCATGCAAATAACCAGAAAATGACGAAAGTGCTCACTTCGATACATCCTCTTTATCCAATACCATGGATACGACATAAAAATAAATCGTGGCAAGGCTTTCATGGTTTGCGGTATGGGTGGTTGCTCTATTGCCCTGGATTTCTTCGCTTGCATAAGCCTCATCATTGCTGCATATCGCTTTTCTGTCAGTTGGATATTGCGATTAAAAGTCTCTGCATTTTTGTTGCAGTTAGCTGTGACGGTGTTATACATATTGGCAAGTTCCGTAAAGGAACCAACAATCTTGTCTACAGCCTCAAGTCACATCATTGGTTAAGGGGATTTCGTCTCTTGCGACTGCACCATAAAGATTCTTTACGAAAACGAGTCGTTTTAGAGAGGTATCCGCAATCTTCAGATATCAAAAATATTATAGGTAGCGGATTTTAGGTTCTAATGATTTGTCAGCTGTTTTCATCTTTTTGTGCCATTTTTGTCATATATGGGCATTCTGTCAGTTTAAAAAGGCATTTTGTCAGTTGGATAACCTCTTTGGCACATTTTTGGTATAAACCAAGAATGAAAGCATTATTTAAAGTGTCTATCATTGCATAGTGATATAAAACCTTTATTGATGCTAAACATTAAAGAATAACAATTAAAAGACTAATATTATGAACATTAAACCGTTAGCAGACAGAGTGCTTGTGTTACCTGCACAGGCTGAAGAGAAAGTTGGTGGAATCATTATTCCAGATACAGCAAAGGAGAAGCCCCAGCATGGAGCAGTTGTTGCTGTTGGACAGGGTGCTAAAGATGAGCCGATGGTTCTTAAAGAAGGTGACGAGATTCTTTATGGTAAATATTCTGGCACAGAGATCGAGTTTGAAGGAACCAAGTATCTCATCATGCGTCAGAGCGATGTGCTTGCTGTTGTTCAGAAATAAAAGAGCAATTTGCTTCAGAAATAAAAAGCTTGTTGCTTTAGAACAAAAATAGCTGGTTGTTTAAGAAATTGAACAGATAGAATATTAGATTAAAATTTAATTAGATAAGAAAATGGCTAAAGAAATAAAATATAATATCGAAGCACGTGATTTGCTTAAGAATGGTGTTGACAAATTGGCTAATGCCGTTAAGGTGACACTTGGTCCTAAAGGACGTAACGTCGTTATCGAGAAAAAATTTGGTGCCCCCCAGATTACTAAGGATGGTGTGACCGTAGCAAAGGAAGTGGAGCTTGAAGACAAGTTCGAAAATACAGGCGCACAGCTCGTTAAGAGCGTAGCAAGCAAAACTGGCGACGACGCTGGCGATGGTACCACAACAGCTACCATCCTTACACAGGCCATTGTTACTGAGGGTCTGAAGAATGTTACAGCAGGTGCTAATCCTATGGATTTGAAGCGCGGCATTGATAAGGCAGTCGGTTCAGTTGTCGATTTCATCAAGAACAATGCTGAGCAGGTCGGAGACAACTATGACAAGATAGAGCAGGTGGCCACCGTGTCAGCAAACAACGATCCTGAGATTGGTAAGCTGTTGGCTGATGCCATGCGTAAAGTGTCAAAAGATGGTGTCATCACCATTGAAGAGAGCAAGAGCCGTGACACAAACATTGGTGTGGTTGAAGGCATGCAGTTTGACCGTGGCTATCTGAGCGGCTATTTCGTTACAGATGCCGACAAGATGGAGTGTGTTATGGACAATCCATACATCCTTATCTATGATAAGAAGATTTCTTCAATAAAAGATCTTCTTCCTATCTTGCAGCCTGCTGCTGAGAATGGCCGTCCAATGCTTATCGTAGCTGAGGATGTTGACTCTGAGGCTCTTACTACATTGGTAGTAAACCGTTTGCGTGCTGGCTTAAAGATTTGTGCAGTAAAGGCTCCTGGTTTTGGCGATCGTCGCAAGGCCATGCTTGAGGATATTGCAGTTCTTACAGGTGGTGTGGTAATAAGTGAGGAGAAGGGTCTTTCGCTTGACAAGGCTACTCTTGATCTTTGTGGTACCTGCGACAAGGTTACTGTAACAAAGGATAACACCACCATCGTTAATGGTGCTGGCGACAAGCAGCTCATCGCAGACCGTGTTGCTCAGATCAAGAACGAGATTGCAAACACAACAAGCTCATATGACAAGGAGAAGCTTCAGGAGCGTCTTGCAAAACTGTCAGGTGGCGTTGCTGTGCTCTATGTTGGTGCCAACAGCGAGGTTGAGATGAAGGAAAAGAAAGATCGTGTTGACGATGCTTTGTGTGCAACCCGTGCTGCTATTGAGGAAGGTGTTGTTGTAGGTGGTGGCACCACTTACATCCGTGCCCAGAAGGCTCTTGAGGGCTTAAAAGGCGACAATGCCGATGAGCAGACTGGTATCAACATCGTAATTCGTGCCATCGAAGAGCCTTTGCGTCAGATTGTGAAAAACGCTGGTGGCGAAGGTGCTGTCGTGGTTCAGAAGGTTCGCGAGGGTGAAGGCGACTTTGGCTACAATGCTCGAAAAGACATCTATGAAGATCTTCGCAAGGAAGGTGTTATAGACCCTGCAAAGGTGGAGCGTGTGGCTCTTGAGAACGCCGCTTCTATTGCTGGCATGTTCCTCACAACTGAGTGTCTGATCTGTGACAAGCCTGAGGAGAAACCTGCAATGCCTATGGCTCAGCCAGGAATGGGTGGCATGATGTAATGACGCTTTAAAAAAATATTGCAAGTTTAATTACGGAATATTGCAATGTAAAGATAACAAAAGAGGGAGATGTGGTAACACATTTTCCTCTTTTAAGTTATAAAAATGTTAAAATGTGCAATTTTGTAGCCATTTTATTTTGTTTGTATTTATAAAGTAGTTATCTTTGCAATAGAAAAAGGACTGAAAATTATTTGGAAAATTCCAAAAAGGAAATTTTTTTGATTTGTTTTAGTAGATTAGTTTTAAGTAGTTTGTTTTTGAAAATCGGGTGTTGTGAAACATCCGATTTTTTTGTCTCTATGCTTGTCACGAATATTATCTAACAGATTTTGTATTTTCGTTATTTTTTTGGCCAGCCTACGGGGTTGTTTATGATAGGCAGCTGGTTGTCTGTCAAGGCGAGCAACTTACGGATGCCGTCTGTGTCGTGTGTGGCACGAGGTACCGTGGCAAGACCAACACTTTGGCAATAAAGATTAATGTTTTCGCTCACGTTGCCTGCATCTACACAGCCCATCATTATGGTTCGTTCGTTCTTTGTGCCTATAAGATTGAAGTCGATGACCATGAGCAATGTCACAGGTGCTTCTTTTGCAAACGCTTGCTTGTAACCGTTTGTGCTTCCTGTTATAAGCTCACGGTGGTCTCCATCGGCTTTTTGTGTGAGGCTGTTGGCAACAGCATCATACTCGTAAACGCCTTTTTCTGTGAACACAAACAGTCGAATCTCTTTCTTGTTCATGGCCGAAGGTGCTGTGCGGTAGTCGTTGTTACGACTCACTCCACAGGCTGCCCAGCACAGGTCGCTTAGTTGCTGAAGGGTTAATGGGGTCGTGTCAAACTGACGAACTGAATGGCGTGTGCTCAACGCCTCTGTTACAGTTAACGATTTTGCATTCATGTTTGGACGTGGCAGACTTATGGCCTGTTGCGCCATTGCTGAGCTGCCCATAAATAGTGTGGTTGCGAGCAAAGTGCCTTTTAGTAAGTTTTTCATAATTTCTCGTTTCTTATTTTACTGACAATTTGACGTAAATGAAGGTCAATAGTTTAACCCAAATCGCTCATTAGGCCGTTTTATGTATTATTTTATAACTGCTTGCAGTCTTTTGGTTTTTATAAGGTGCCTTTTGTTTGTTTTTAATTCGCAATAGCTCGCTATTACTCATTAAAAGCCAAACAAAATCCACTCTTCTAAAAATCCAAAATACAAGCAAGCCCTAACGACCGATTTGGGTTTAACCTCTTGTTTCACTAAAGGTGAAAAATGAGAGCGAGGGCAAGGATAAGGAAACCCCATGTTGACGCATAACACCATAGGAGTTCTAGAAACGCTGTTTTTGTCCTTCCATGAATCTCCAGCTGGCTACTCTTGCCGAGTAGCTCTTGCTTGGTACCTTTCTTTGTTGCCACAAAACATCCGAAGGGAATGAAAGGTAAGAAGAAGGCTGAGAGCATGACATAATAGATGCGCAGGTCTGAGCCTTGAATGCGGAACCCTCCATATAAGGATGCTCCACAACCGTTCATGGTGTTGGCATTAGGAAAGTCTGAACCTGATGCCAATGGTGTGTCCTTGCGGCTATGACAGGTCTTGTAGATGACGCACCACAGCAGGACAACGATGGAGGTGATAATAACGATTTTCATAATTATAGCTTTTATAGATGATTTATGGCTATAGGTTTATCTTTCTTTTTCCCAACTCTTTCAGAGCTTCTTCGTTACCGTTCTTGGCTGCTTCTTCAAGCCACCGTTTTGCCGCTTGCTTGTCTTTCTTCACACCCTTGCCTTTCTTTAGACATAACGAGTAGTTATATTGCGCTTCAGGGCAATTGAGCTCGGCACCCTTATAGAAGCAGTCAGCAGCCTTGCTCCAATCAGGTGTCTTTGTCAATTCTTTTGCGCTATAGATATTGCCAAGATTGTTATAAGCCATGCCGCTGTTCAGCGATGCTGCTTTCTGTAAGAGTGTTGTGGCTTTCTCCAAGTCTTGTTTCACAATGATTCCATGTGCATAATAGTAGCCCATGTTGTTGAGCGCCTCTGGCAGGTTTTTCTCGCATGCTTGCTCCAGGTAGGTGACAGCTGTGATCGAGTCGTGTTTTATGCTTAGGTTAAGGTCATATAGCCACCAAAGAGCCTCTGTGTTTTGTTTCTCAGCTGCCTTTTTCAACCATGCTTCAGCCTGCTCATACTGCTCTTTATTATAATAGGCAGATCCTACAAGAAGCTGTATATCAACAGAATCGCGACATTGAGGCTGTTCTCCCATCTCTATCGTGCTGTCATAGTTGGCTGCATCAAAATAGCAACCTGTCATGACACACATAGCATCTGCATTGTGTTGGCTTGCAGCTTTCTTTAGCCATTTTACTGCTTCAAGCGAGTCTCTCTCCATGCCATAGCCCTGCATGCAGTAACAGCCATACAACGCCTGTGCATCCACGTTGCCCAGTAGGGCAGACATTTTTGCATAATTGCGCGACAGGCGTTCATTCTGAGGCACGTCTGTCTTCTCATGATAAATTTGAGACAGAAGGTATGCTGCATAATCGTGACCGCAGTTGGCAGCCTTGTCAAAAAAGTTTAAGCCTGTTTCTTTGTCTAAAGAATAGAGCTGTTTGTTATAATAGAGTGTTCCAAGGTTATAATAAGTCTCTCCCAACATCCGACGCTCCTGTGCGGTCATTAGTTTTGTTTTTTCAGCCTTTTTGTTGTTTATAAGCATCTGCCAATAATTTACCGCGCTTGTAGTGTCGTTGGCGTTGAAATAGAAGTTGCCAACACGATACTGTGCATTAAAAAATCCTCTTTTAGCACTTTTTTCGTACCAACGGACCGATTCGACAGAGTCTTTCTTAAATCCTTGAAGCCCCAAATAGTAAGCATCGCCAAGATAAGCAAGAGCTTCTACGTTGTTTTGCTTTGCTGCTTTCTGAATGTAAGAGATGCCTAATGAAATGTTCTTTTTTACATATTGTCCTTCTATGCAATATCTGCCATATAGATATTGGGCGTTGTTCAGACCTTCATCAACAGCCATTTTAAGAAACTTTATTCCGTTAATGGTATCGCCTTTTTGTATCAGATTTAGTGATAAGAGATATGCCCTATTCTTGTCGATTTTCAATTTTGGCAAAATGCTCTTTGTCTTTGAAAAATCGGGCACATGTGGCAATGGTAGAATGATTGGCGTAAACTTAATTACGTTGTCCATCAATCCGTTGTTGTTTAGTTGTGTGCCTGCTTCCGATGATTTGTCAATACCATTTATTGTTCTCACACCCGTAAGGCCTACAATTCCTCCAATTTTAGGTTTCTTTTTTAAAGCTTTTAAGGAGTTAATTTTGCCTTGTGCATTAATGTTTATGCACACCGTGGTTAAAACGAGAGCCAAGAAGGTTCTTGATAACAGTTTTTTTCGTTTCATGATTTTTCGTGTTTAGTTTAACAATTGTGTTTTGCCGGGGTGCAGCTTGCCTGATGCAAAGATATGAAAAATATTCTTTCATAAAAGACTGTTAACAGTTTTTTTTATAATATATTTTTGGACTATCCCCAAAAATGAAGTATCTTTGCAAATATGAAAGTGATGAAACCTAAAAACATTGCTCAACTATAAAATAAAACCATCATAGCCATCATTACAAAAGCAATCAATAAATTATAACAATCAAAACAATCAAAAGACGTTATATGAAGAAATTATCCATTATGGCTGCGCTCTTGCTGTTGGCCACAACGGCTGGCGCGAAGGACAACATCGACTATGTTGACCCTTTCATAGGAACGACCAACTACAGCGTGTGCAACCCAGGTTCTGTGTTGCCTCATGCACTCATGTCGGTGGTGCCGTTCAACGTTATGGGTAGCGACCTCAACACCTACGACAAGGACAAAAGGTGGTGGTCAGCACCATATGAGTATACCAACTCTTACTTTACAGGCTTTGCACATGTCACCCTTAGCGGTGTTGGCTGTCCAGAACTGGGTTCACTTCTCACCATGCCAACGATGGGTGAGGTAAAGCCCGACTGCCGACAGTATGGCACAGAGTATGAGAAGGAGAGTTCTACACCGGGCTACTACTCGGTCATGCTGAAGAGATATGGTGTGAAGTGTGAGGTGACATCTACCATGCGCACCTCATGTGAGCGCTACACGTTCCACAAGGGACAGGGCAACATATTGCTGAACCTTGGCGATGCGTTGAGCAACGAAGGCGGCGCATGGGCCCGACGAGTGAGCGACACAGAGGTGGAGGGCATGCGCATGCTTGGCACGTTCTGCTACAACTCTCATTCTACATTCCCTATCTATTTTGTTATGCGTGTGAGCCGCAAGCCCGCAAGCTACGGCTTCTGGAAAAAGATTCCTTCGCTCGGACCGGCAAAGGAGGCATGGGAGCATTATAGCGGCAAGTTTAAACTTTATGACCACCGCACACGCGACATGGCAGGACAGGATGTGGGCTGCTACTGGACGTTCAACTGTGAAGAAGGCGACGTGGTGGAGGTGCAGATGGGTGTGTCGATGGTGTCTACTGCCAATGCCAGACTGAACCTTGAGGCTGAACAGCCTACACTCAACTTTGACAAGACGCGTGCCGCTGCTCGTGAGGCATGGAACAAGACGCTCAACTGCATTAGCGTGGAGGGCGGCACAGAGGCACAACGCCGCGTGTTCTACACGGCTCTCTACCACACACAGATCCATCCTAACGTATTGCAGGACGTGAACGGAGAGTATCCGCGTATGGAGAGCGATGAGGTCATGAAGACGACGGGCAACCGCTACACGGTGTTCTCGCTTTGGGACACTTATCGTAACCTCACACAGCTGCAAACGCTTCTCTTCCCTGATAAGCAGGAAGATATGGCAAGGTCCATGATTGACATGTATAAGGAGTGGGGGTGGATGCCTAAATGGGAGCTCTACAGTCGAGAAACATGGACAATGGAGGGCGATCCGTCAATACCAATAATAACCGACATGTATTTGAAGGGTTTGCGTGGCTTCGACATCAACACGGCTTATGAGGCGTTCATGAAGTCGGCAACCACAGCGGGCAAGGACAACAAGCAACGTCCTGACCTCGACCCGTATGTGGAAAAGGGATACATTCCGCTCGGTTTCTTTGCTGCCGACATGTCGGGTGACAACTCGGTGTCGCATGCTCTCGAATATTATGTTGCAGACAACGCCCTTGCGCAGCTCGCTTCTGCTTTGGGCAAGAAGAATGATGCCAAGCTGTTCCGCCAACGCTCGCTCGGATATAAACACTACTACTCGAAGGAGAGCGGCACCTTGCGTCCTATCAACGCCGATGGCTCGTTCCTAACCCCGTTTAACCCCGAGGACGGTGCCAATTTTAGCAACTGTCCTGGCTTCCATGAGGGTTCTGCCTGGAACTATACGTTCTATGTTCCGCACGATATCAACGGTTTGATGAAGCTCATGGGTGGAAAGAAAGCTTTTGTGAACCGCCTGCAGCATGTTTTTGACAATGGATTGTATGACCCTGCCAATGAGCCCGACATTGCGTATCCTTATCTCTTCAGCCGTGTGGCTGGTGAGGAGTGGCGCACGCAGAAGGAGGTTGCTGCGTTGCTTGACAAATATTATACTGACAAGCCAGAGGGCATTCCTGGCAACGACGACTGTGGCACGATGTCGGCGTGGGCTATAATGTCGATGATGGGTCTCTATCCAGACTGTCCCGGCGAGCCTTACTACACGCTCACCACGCCAGTGTTCTCAAAGGTAACGTTGCATCTTAACCCTAAATATTATCCAAAGGGCGACATCGTGATCAGCTCTGACCGCACCTCGCCATCGCAGCTATACATAAAGGACATGACGCTGGGCGGAAAGAAGCTTACGACCTATCGCATCTCCCATCGTGAGCTTACGGAGGGTCGCGAGTTGCATTTCTCTGTTAAGAAATAGTAGCTAATAATTTTAGTTATTAATTATGCTTACTTTGATGATTAGCTTCATATAAGATTTATATGGGCTTGTCATAAAATGTAAGTAAGCATAATTAATAACTAAATTTTTTTATTTGTTTTTTCTATTCTATTCGTTGTTTAGTTTACAAGTATGTTCTTTTCCTGTCTTGTGAAGCCATACATTTATTGTTCCTGCAACGATTTCATTCTACATGTTCTCTTTTTGTAAATGAATATTAAAATTATGTGTTCTCTATAATTTTATAAGCATTATCCAAAATTTTGTATAAATAATATAAGTAAAAATCTATATCTTTGCAACCGTAAAAAATAAGTTTTCACACCAATGAAACTAATGATAAAGAACATGGTTATTTAACTTTCGCAAGAGCTTGTTTTCCTGTGAAAGATCAATAACCAATATTTGTTTTAAACCTCCTTTTTCCATTTCAGATATCCACCTTCCATGTCGAAGGTTTTAAATCCTTTTTTGTTCATTTTCTCGCAAGCACCATGACTTCGTCTTCCGCTGCGACAATAAATATAATAGGTGTGTTTCTTGTCGAGCTTTTTCAAACCTTTGTTGAAAGCTTTGTCGTCAAGAAAGTTGAGAAGCATGGCTCCCTCAATGTGGCCTTCGGCATATTCGTCGGGTGTTCGCACATCAAGAATTATAGCTGTGCTGTCAGCCTGTGCCTGTTTTATAAACGTTTTGGGGTCAAGCACCTTCACGCTGTCGTTTTGTGCTGAGCATCCTCCAACACACAGGCCGACGGCGGCAAGAATTGACATTATTGTTTTCTTCATAAAGCATCAATTATTTTAGTTACTTATTTATTTATTGTTTCCAACTCTTCCGACAGCTTTTCCCATCGTTCCTCTTCCTCTTCTATGGCTTTCTTAATGTCCGTATATTCGGTTATGAGCACCATGTCTGAGGCGTGGTCCGGATTGCAGAGTAGGGTGTCGAGCTCCTTTATGCGTGCTTCCATTTTGGAAATTTTTTCTTCGCTCTCGGCAACAGCACGCTCAGCCTTGCGAATCTTCTTTTGCTGCTCCTTGTGTTCAGCATAGCTAAGCTTGCCTGCAGACGGTTCTTGTTGAGGCTCGTTGCTGCTTACCGACTTGTTGCCGCTGGTCTGAGAGAGAGAGCTGAGACGCTCGTCTATGGTTGCGGCGTTGTGGGCTTGCAGATAATCGTAGATTCCTCCAAGATGTTCTGTCACCTTACCTCCGCCAAATTCGTAGACCTTTGACACGAGCCCGTCAAGAAATTCACGGTCGTGGCTTACCACAATGGCTGTGCCGTCGAACGCCTTGATGGCTTCCTTGAGCACATCTTTAGATGGCATGTCGAGATGGTTGGTAGGCTCATCGAGGATGAGAAGGTTCACGGGCTCAAGGAGGAGACGTATCATTGCAAGTCTGCTGCGCTCTCCACCACTCAACACCTTGACCTTCTTCTCTGACGCGTCGCCGCCAAACATGAATGCTCCAAGGATGTCGTTGATCTTTAGGCGTATGTCGCCTCGGGCAACGTTGTCGATGGTCTCAAACACGGTAAGCTCGCCGTCAAGCATCTGTGCCTGGTTCTGTGCAAAATAGCCTATCTGTATATTGTGGCCAACCTTCAGGGTGCCTCCAAACGGAATCTCGTTCATGATACACTTGACGAGGGTAGATTTTCCCTCTCCGTTTTTACCCACAAACGCCACTTTCTCGCCACGTTTAATGGTGAGGGTCACGTTTGAGAACACGGTGTGGCTGCCATAGCTCTTCTCCACATCTTCGCAGATGATGGGGTAGTCGCCGCTACGCAGACATGGTGGAAACTTAAGGTGCAAGGCCGAGTTGTCGACCTCGTCAATCTCTATTGGCACAATCTTCTCCAACTGTTTTATGCGACTCTGAACCTGAACAGCTTTTGTTGGCTTGTAGCGGAAGCGCTCAATAAAGTCTTTTATGTCGGCAATCTCTTTCTGCTGGTTCTCATAGGCACGAAGTTGCTGCTCACGACGCTCTGCTCTAAGCTTCACATATTCATCATACTTAACCTTATAGTCGGTAACCCGTCCGCAGGTTATCTCCAATGTTCGGTTGGTGACGTTGTTTATGAACGCCCGGTCGTGGCTCACAAGCACAACAGCCTTGGCGCTCTGCTGGAGGAAGCGTTCCAGCCATTGAATGCTCTCAATGTCGAGGTGGTTGGTGGGCTCGTCCAAAAGCAACACGTCAGGACGGCGCAACAAGATCTTTGCCAGCTCTATACGCATGCGCCAACCGCCGCTGAACTCGGAGGTGGGGCGGTCAAAGTCGGTACGTTCAAAGCCCAGTCCTGTGAGTGTGCGTTCCATTTCTGCCTCATAGTTGTCGGCCCCCATCATCATGTAGCGTTCGTGCTCGGTGGTAAACTTCTGTACCAGCTCCATGTAGCTGTCGCTCTCATAATCGGTTCGTTGCGCCAATTCTTCGTTCAGCTTGTCCACACGTTCCTTCATCTTGCTTATGTCGGCAAACGCTTTCTTTACCTCCTCCCGCACGGTGGTGTTGTCTTGCAGGTTCATAACCTGAGGCAGATAGCCAATGGTCGTGTCGTTTGGAATGGCCACGTTGCCTGATGTAGGCTTTTGAAGACCGCATATAATCTTGAGCATGGTCGACTTGCCCGCTCCGTTTTTGCCCACAAGGGCTATGCGGTCTTTGTCGTTTATCACAAAGCTCACATTGTCGAATAGAGGCTTGACTCCAAACTCTACTTTAAGGTTGTCTATTGATATCATTTCGTGTCTTGTGAATGGAGTGGGGTGAAGCTCCACATAAGATGTTCTTTACTCCAAAGATGTTGTTAATTCCAAAGATGTTGTTTATTCCAATATCTTGGTCATGTTAAGTTCGGTTATCAAACCGTCAGGATTGATCTTTGCGCTGATGCGATACTTGTTCTTCTCCTGTGTGCCGTCAGAATTGTTTACAGCTTGCGTGGCGTTGAAGTTTACCGAATATTCATATTTTTCTTCACCTATTTCCTTCTTACTGATGTTGTAGTCGGCGAGCGACGCCCATGTCATGCTTGCCACCGTTGGCTTATATATCTTCTTCATGAACGTCAGCACGTCAGACCGTGTTGCGTCTGACTTTCCAAGGAACGAAGTCATAATTCTGCCCACACATGTAGAGAGCATGTCTTCATCCTTGTTGTTGATCGCTGTGAAGAAATTGCGGAAAGTCGATCCCACCATTAGCTTCTCTTCTGGCTGCACGGTCTGTGCGTTGAAGCTGTTTATCTTGTCGTTTGCCTCATCGGTATATTCGCCTGACGGGTGTTGCTCAAGATATTTCTCGAACGCCTCTACAGTGTTTGTGGCTTGAGCTGTGGCCCAGTCGATAGAGTCGATCTTTTCCATTGCCTGTGTCTTGAACGGCGAGTTTGGGTGCTGTTGCAGATACTGTTCAAGAGCACTCTTGGTGCCGCTCATGCAAGCGTTTGCCCAGTCTTGGTTGCCTTGGTTTAGAAGGGTGAGGTGAGCCTGTATAGAGTCGATATGTTCCTCTGGTGCGTCCTTGTAAGTGTCGAGGTAGCTCTGCAGCACCATAGGGTCAGAGCTGTTCATTGCATATTCGTAAGCCTCGTTCTCCTTGTCGTTGCGTGCTGTGCTGTAGAAAGCAAAGCACACGCCCACGGCTATGATGGCTATGATGAGCGAGATTATGACAATGCGCTTGTTGCTTTTCTTCTCTACCTCTTGCTCTTCCTGCCTCAGCTCTTCCCCCGCGGTAGCCCGTTGTTGTTGAGCTGTGGTCCGCTGTGTGTTTTGCTGCTGTGCTCCTGCCTGCTGTTCATAAGAAGCTGGAGCTTGCGGTGCATTCTGCCTTATAGCCTCCTGCTGCGCCTGTGATGGTGGAGGAGGAGGTGTGGTGCTTGTTGTCTGTGTCGTAGCTACCACTTGTGCTGTGAGGTGGTGACAGTTTGGACATTCGGGTTGATTTTTGAAATAAGTAACTCCACATTGTGGACATGTGATTACTTTGCCTGCTATTTCAACGCCACACGAAGGACAAACTGGTGCCTTGTCGCTGATGGCGTGTCCACATTCGGGACATCTGATAATTGCCATAATGATAAAATGTTTCTTTATGTTCTTGAAATAAAAGGGTGTTCACCCTTATATAGTGTTCTCTCTTATATAGTGTTCTCTCTTATATGTGTTCTCTCTGTATCGTTTTCTCAGTCGTTTCTCTTTTAGTGGCGAAAACGTATCTCTCTGAGACCGTGTTTGCCGAGGAACCGGCTCTTGTCAACGTAGCCGTTAATGCCGTTTATGCGTCCCTTACCTGTATATTGCCACATTGTTATGTCGCGGTCATCGCTAAGTATGGGTTCGTTCTGGTTATATTGGGCTATCATGATGGGATAATGGTCAACGAGCCCCACCATGTATCTGTTGTAGAAGTTGGTACCTGTGTAGATAAGCGGTTTCTGCTTGTAAGCGTCCTCCACCATGTCAAGAAACTTTGTCAGCGAGTCGGCAAACTCTTTGTTGCCAAGTCCTCCCTTTGTCTCTACATCAATCATGGGTATGAGATCCTGGTCTCGCGGCTTACATTGTGCCTTGAAGTTTTCGAGCTGCTTGTTGAGAGGCGTCTTTGGGCGGAAAAAATGGTATGATCCCACTTTCAGGCCGTACCTGTGAGCAAGGTCAATGTTGAGCTGATACATGTGGTCCACCCTGTCGCCACCCTCGGTAGCTTTAAGGTAGACATAAGCCATCTTTGAGTTGTCGCCAATGGTCTCCCAGAACACCTCTCCCTGATAGTGGCTGAGGTCAATTCCGTGAATGTGTGTGCATGTGTCTTCACATTGTACATAAAGGCCTTCTTGAGCTTTTGCAGGTGCCGACAAAAGTGTTATACTAGCTAATAATAAATATATTTTTTTTCGTAATGCGTTCATAACGCAAAATTACAAAGAATAGTTGAAATGAAAAAAAATATGTGGTGTTTTTTATGGCTGACTCCCAAAAACCGATAATGATGTTTTGAGGAGCCAGCCATGTGAAGAAAAAAGTGTCTAAGCCGAGCCTACTTTTTCTCGGGCTTGACATAAGGCTTGAAAGCGTTTATGCGCTGCATGAGGTAGGGACGCACATCTTTCCAATGATAATAAGGTGCACAGTCGGTTTTCACCGGAATGTGTGCCTCGTCCTCGTTGAGAAGCACCTTGACCAGAATATCATCGGCCTTCTTTGCGTTGCGGTAGAACACAAATTGGAGGTTTGCGCCCATAGGGAAATAGCGGTAGTTGAGCCAGCCGCGGGTGTCGAGGTTGTTGAGGTCGGCAACCTGTAAACCGGCACCGTTAACGTTGATGAGCGACACAAGCGGCAGCACCATGGTCTCGTGGCCGTAGCGCAGGGTTGCACCCGGGTGCTGGAGGCGCAGACAAGAGTCGGCTGTAAGCACGATGTTCTTAAGCAGGTTGCGCTGTGTGAAGGGCTGTGTAGATCCGTTAAGCGGACTTGCGCTGTTGTTGATGTACCATCTTGCGTTCTCTACGCGCCAAAGAGTGTAGAGCGCGTTTGCGTCGAACAGGTTGTAGAGGTCTATCTTGTGGCGGAGCTCTGTGTTCTGCACAGCGTTTGCCAGGTTGAATATGCGCTCGTTAAGGCGTGGCATGTCGAGAGCCTGGGCGTAGCCATGGTCGTTGAACAGCAGGTTGGCCATACGCTCAGAGTTGTCGTTGGCCTTGGCAAACTTGTCATAAGCCTCGCGTGCCTCGTCTGGCCAACAGTAAATGTTCACTTCGCGGTCGTTGTGGTTCATGTAGTACATGTCGTGCTCGCTCGCGTCCTGAGTGATTGTTATCTGCGGATTCTTCTTAAGCAAGGCCTGAAGA
>ERZ779660.682-NODE-682-length-18970-cov-2.947343_pt1 | contig 18970 bp, 16 predicted proteins | sample MGYA00511906_ERZ779660 | MGnify/ENA primary metagenome ERZ779660 (study PRJEB29588, sample SAMEA2156906) | human gut metagenome | biome: human gut; feature: human-associated habitat; material: faeces | place: Denmark | collected 2008/2010 ... | reverse complement strand
ATCGAATTGCACATTACGCCACGCATCGGAGATATTCCGCTCAAAAGGCTGACCGGACGCGATTTGCAAGGGTTGTACAAGGACTTGCGGGAACACGGACGGCTCCGCGAAGCGCAGAAGGGAAAGCAGCCGGGGCTGAGTGATTCCACGATCCGCGGCATCCACACGATGCTGCACAACGCGCTCGACCGGGCAGTCAAGGAACGCCTGATTGTGCGCAATCCAGCGGATGACTGCATTCCGCCCAAAATCCCGAAGCACGAAATGAAGATCCTGCCGCCAGAACAAATCAAGTCTTACCTAACCGCAGCAGAACAGCGAGGTGTCCTGCCGATGTTCTATCTGGAACTCATCAGCGGCCTGCGCAAAGGAGAACTGGTGGCGCTCCAATGGGCAGACTTGGACATCGAAAATAAGACGATTTCCGTCAGCAAGCAGGCGGGACGCAACAGCGCAGGCGAACCCGACATCACTCGTCCGAAAACAGAAAACTCCATCCGCAAAATTTCCATTCCGCAAGAAGCCGTCGATCTGCTGGTCGCAGAACATCAAAAGTATCCCAATAACCCTTGGCTTAACAGTGATAAGGAACTAATTCACTTATCAACTGTTAGCTGACGGTATCCGGAGTGCATACGGACAAATCCCGTCTGATTTCTAACAGGAAGTCAGACGGGATTTTACTTATAATCTCAGATTGAGAACAGGAAAGAACATGTTTTGGAGGAACAATTAATGACGAAACTGATTCACGCTTTCTACAACATGGATGCCAACTCCGTGGAGCTAACCTACAACAACGGCTCCGTCCTTACGATTGATTGTGAGAAAGTGGAGAACCACTACGATGTTACAAACGGACAGATGGCAGACCTCGATTGGCTGCTGTACAACGCCGCGATGGAGTATGCTAAGCTAAAGAAGATGCTTCTGGATCACGCAAAGAAAAACGGCATCCGTTCTGGAGCGATCTTTATTACCAGGAACGGGAAGCCGTTGGACCGGAGCAATATTTGGGCGCAGATGAAATCCCTCTGCGAGGCAGCCGGAGTAAAAGCCAGCAAGGTGTTTCCTCACAATCTGCGCAAGCTGTTTGCCCGGACTTTTTACGGTATTGAGAAAGAAATCGCCAAATTGGCCGATATTCTGGGACACAGCAGCATCGAAACAACAAGAATCTATATTATGACCGCCGGCACAGAACACCGGCGAAAAATCGAACGATTGGGCCTTGTAGTTTAGGCAATAAAAAACACCACATAATTTCCATTATGTTGTTTACTAGCCCAGACTGAATGCCAACTTAACAATAGCGCACTCTATTTTGGGTGCACCAAAGCCACCCTCATACTCTATAAAAAAAGAATTTGAGGGCGGCTTCGTGCTTCCCGCTTTTTGTACTGCCACTTTTATCTTAGATTTTACCATCTTTTTTACATACTTTTCCTGTGTCCCTTGATTTTCATGTATGCTTGTGCTAAAATTATTTTAATTGGAAATTGGGCATATATCTTTTGATATAATCGTTTCACTACATAATGGAAATAATGTGTTGCGCTGAATGCCGCATTCATCTAGTTGAAACTCAGCACAGCGTGAGGAATATTACTTCCGTGCTGTGGAGTAAGGATTTGGGGCAGGCGGAAATGACCGATGCCCATTTTTGCATTTGTGCCCTGTGACACAGATTTGGAGGCTCTTGATGACGGATAAAGAGTTGCGGCGTTTAAGTCGGGGAGAACTGCTTGAAATGCTGATTGCTCAGGCAGCGGAAAATGACCAGCTAAAAAACAGATTAGAGCAGGCAGAAGCACAGCTCCGGGATCGCAAAATTGCGATTAACAACGCTGGTTCCCTGGCAGAAGCTGCTTTGTCTCTCAATGGTGTCTTCCAGGCAGCAGAAGCCGCAGCGCAGCAGTATCTTGAGAACATCGAACGGATAAGCGGCCAACAGGATGCAATCTGTCGTGATATGAAAGAACAGGCAAAACAAGAAGCTGCGGAGATCCGGCAGGAGGCAGAGGCGTACAGCCAAAAAGTACACGCGGATGCGGATGCCTACTGGAAGCAGGTCGCTGCCAGAGCGTCCAAACTGCTGGCAGACCAGGAAGCACTGCGGCAATTGATTCAGTCCGCTGGAGAGGTTGAGATCAATGAAGAACACAGCAAATCCGTCCCGCGAGCTTCCAACCCTGGAACAGCTCGAAACGGAGCTTGACAGAGAGAAATACAAAAAGCGATATCGGCGGGTCCTGAGAAGCGCTGTCTATACCCTTGTGGTCGTTGCGGCTGTAGCCGTATTGGTCGCCACCATCTGGATGCCGGTGCTGCAGATCTACGGGGCTTCCATGACGCCAACGCTGAATGAGGGAGATATTGTGCTCTCTGTCAAAGGGTCGGATTGTGAACTGGGCGATCTGGTAGCCTTTTACATGGGCAACAAGATTTTAGTCAAGCGTTGTATCGCCGGCCCCGGTCAGTGGGTGGATATCGACGTTGAGGGCAATGTGTATGTGGACGGCAATCTGTTGGATGAGCCGTATCTGACAGAAAAATCCCTGGGGGATTGTGACATTGATTTGCCCTACCAGGTACCGGACAATCGATACTTCTGCATGGGCGATCACCGGTCCACCTCGGTGGATTCCCGCAGCACTACGGTGGGCTGCGTCTCCGGTGAACAAATCGTCGGAAAAATCGTATTCCGGGTCTGGCCGATAGCAGATTTCGGGATACTTAAATAGAGAGGTGGGTGATTGGCATATGAAGCACGGTGCGTTACAGAGCGCAGAAAAATATATGAAGGCGCATAAAAGAAAAAAAAGCTGGTACCGGGTTGTAACCGGTCTTGCCTGCGTTGTGGTGTTCTGCACGGTCTACGCATTGATTCTTCCCGCCATTACCATGGAAAAGGGAGCGTGTGAGATTCCTGAACACACCCATTCGGAGGCTTGCTACACGCAAGTAACCTCTGCCACCCGGACCGAGCCGGTGTGTACCATCGAAAGCCTGAATCTCCATCAGCATGACGATACCTGCTATGACAGCGAAGGAAACCTGACGTGCGGGTATGCAGACTTTGTCGTTCACCAGCATGATTCGGCATGCTATGACGAAAATGGGAACCTTTGGTGCCCGCTGCCGGAGATCGAGACCCATGAGCACACCGGAAGCTGCTATGCCGTGCCGGAAGCAGACGCGCCCGAAGTACATACCCATACGGATGATTGCTACACCGTGGAGCGCGACGAATTGACTTGTACAGAGCATGTGCATACGGATGATTGCTACACGGAAACCAGCACTCTGATATGCAGCCTGGAGGAGAGTGATGGGCACCAGCACAGCGATGACTGCTATGCATGGAATAAGGTGCTGACTTGTGACCTGTCCACCGAACCAGCCGAGGTTGCAACGGAACCGGTGCTGGTCTGCGGAAAAGCGGAAATCCTTCTCCACGAACACACCGCTGGCTGCCTGGAGGAATCTGGCAATCTGATCTGCGGCAAAATCCAGGTTTTGGAGCATCAGCACACGGATGCGTGCTTTGAGACGGTGGAGGAACCGGCGGATACCGAGGCTCTGACCTGTACGCTTCCCGAGGATGAAAAACACACCCATACCGCCCTGTGCTATGGCACCTGGGAATTGACCTGCGATATGGAGGAACATACCCACACGGAGGAATGCAGCACTGCGGAAGAAACAGAAGCGACAGAAGAAACGGAAGAAACGACCGAACCGGAGGAAGAGATGTCCGGCATGGAGATCGATCCCAGCCTGCCGGTTATGGGCACTGCCTACGCTTCTGGCGCCAAAACACGCGCTTATTCGGTGATGACTCTGGATGCGGATACAACAGGGGCAACCGATCCCGTTTCCGTAGAAAACTATATCACAGGCGCAACACTCTATTACCGCACGGATGAAAACGCAGCGTGGACCAATGTATCAGGCGCGACGGATATTCCCGGCGACGCGGATTTCAAGCTGGAGATCAGCTATGGCAATGTCCCCATCGACACCCTTCTGGCGGCGGGCGGGAAGATGACCTATACCCTTCCGGCGCTGTTTCGCAACGCTACGGCCAACGGCAAAATCACCAGCGGCAGCGCCGAGGTGGGCACCATCACGGTGGCAAACAATACGGTCACTCTCGCCTTTGATACTACATGGCTGGCAAAGCAAAAGACAGAGACGAATACCGTCATCAGCGGCGACTTTTTTGTGGAAGCAGAAGTTAACCTGTCGCAGGTCGGCGAAGATAGAACCGCTCAAATTTTCATTGGCAAGACAACGATCAACATCGATTTTGCTGGTGACATTGTCGCCAAGTACGGAAATGTGGATCTGAGCAAAACCGTCTCGGCCATCTCGGAGGAGACAGACGGCGATTATCTGACTTACACCCTGACCGTGACGGCTGGCGCGGATGGCTGCCCGGAGGTCAAGGTGGTGGATACCTTTGCGGATACCCAGCACATCGAGGAATATGTGGGCGTGACGGGCGGGTCCAGCGCTACCAATGATACGGATGGCCCCACGGAAACCGGAGGCACCGGAAGCGTCTACATCGGTGCGGCACCCACGGAGGATCAACCCATCCCGGATCCCGCAGGTGAAAACCCGACGAAACCCGGCACGCTAGTCTGGGACATCGGCGATATGGCAGCCAACGAAACCAGGACTCTGACATACCGGGTTAAGCTGAAGGATGCATACACCGGCGTCACGGCAAAGGGAAATCTTCAGAACACGGCGAATGTTTACTCCAAGACCTACCAGCGGGACAGCGACACCGTCACCTTTACGCCCCGTGCTGGTGCAACCATGTCCAAAGTGGCCTCGACGTTTACCCCCGGCGAAAACGGCGGAGGCACCATCACCTACACCATTTGGGTGAAGGCCAATGCGGACAACAGCCATGTCCTGGACAATGTGAAAATCATGGACGCGCTGGACGGTTCTGTCCAAAATATGAATGGGACCTTAGCTGCCATCCGCAAAAATCTGTCCTACGATGAAACCTCTTTCCACCTCTATCAGGGCGGTTCCAACGGCCAGAACGGAAGCAGCGGCTTAACGGAGATTACGGCAGGAACTACACTGAACATCACGGATACGGACAATGACGGCAAGAAGAACGATAGCTTCACCTATTATGTGGGTTCCCTGGCTCCCGGTGAGAGCAAGACTCTGACCTACACGGTGAATGTGGAGCCCGGTGTGTTCGTGGCGGCGGGAAACAAAGACTTCAAGATCAACAATCGCGCCTGCATTTATACCGATGACCGCGGAACAGATGGCGGCGTATTGCTGAGAGGCTATAACACCAGTAAGACCATTAACCGCAAGGTCTGGAGCCGAAAGCTGGCGGGCGGGAAGCAGGAGACGGAAAGCACTGTGTCCATGAGCGGCAGCGTGTATGACGCCACCGACAGTTCCGTTAACCAAATCACCTCCCCTGACAGCAGCTTCACTGTGCCTGCCGGCAGCTACAAGTATCAGGTGGCAGCCAATGAGGCGGGAGACTGGGATCTGTCCTCTGCGTCCATGGCTGACAGCCTGGGCAGCCAGTACATGGAGTTTGTGGGCTATGTCCGGGTGGAGGCCTATACCATCAGCAGCAATGCACCCGGTTCCGGCATGGACGATGCAGCAGCCATTGCCAATTTGAGCAGCCGCACGCCCGATCAAACCGTCTGGGTAAAAGTTGACGGGCAAACCTCCTTCAGCTTCACACCTGAGCAGATTGGATTGGATGGAACGCAAGCCTACCTTTTGACCTACTACGCGCAGCCCACGAATATCGACGGCATTACGCAGGTGGTAGTGAGCAACCGCTTCGAACTGACCGGTGAGGTGGTAATCGGCAACTTCCGGTATGTTGTGCTAACCGGTATTGGCGCCGAAGCCTCCGTCGTTGTGGCGGGCAGCAACAGCTTTGCTGCGGAAAAGCAGAGCTGGTACTACGAGGAACCCAAGGTGACCACCGGAGACTTTGCCAATGGCGCACTGTACTGGGTCATCAAGGTGGACGGAACTGTTCTGCCCAGTGGCACTGCCATCAAGGACGTCACGAATGCGGTCAGCGGGTCGGCTCACTATATTCGGGACACCTCCTTTGTGGGCGTATATACGGGCAATTTGGGAACGAACTCTCTCGCGGATTATGCGGATTTGGATTCGCTAATCGCCAGCGACCTGCTGACGGCCTTAGAAAGCAGTAGCTATACCGTTGCGAAAGGTACCTATTCTCTGACGCTGACCCTGAATACAGAGATTTCCTTGACGCAGGGTGATTCCCTTTATCTGATTGTCAAGACCGATCCGAGTAAACGGCCCGCCAATAAACGAGACGCCTTTACCTATAACAATAAGCTGCAAAGCTCCTCCGACGGCACCAACTGGCTGGACCACAACACGGCCAGCAAGACCCTGTACGGCAGCGAAAATATCTTTAAGGAACTGGGCCGTGTCTTTACCTATCCCGGTTCTGGCAACTCCACCACGGACATCAAGCCCGGCACAAGACAGGCCATCAGCACAGATGCGCTGAACGGAGCGGGTACCTATGTGGCCTGGCAGATTCATGTGAACTATGAGGGCAGCCTGTCCGGGCGGTACCGTGTGGTCGAGCAGATCCCGGTTGGGATGGAGGTAACCTATGTCCGTATATGGTGGCTGGGAGATAAATATAAAGCAGTTCTGCAGGATTCCAAACCCACCTTTGTGCAGCTCACAGCTGAGGAAATCGCCGCCCTAGGCGGCAGCTGGACGGAACACGCGAAGACCCTGCCCAGCAACAACGCGGGAAAACAGACGAACTACTATTACACCAACGGTCAGCAGGTGATCTGGGATATTGACAATCTGGTAGCCGGAGGCGGATACCGGGACGATTATGCCGTGGAGATACAGATCGTCTGTAAGGTAACGGATCCTGACGTTCTTCTGGGCGGCGTGAGCAAGGAGTTCAACAATGTGGTCAGCCTGCAAAATTCCGAGGGAACGACCATCGGCAACGACAGCAATGGTGTGACAATCGGAAAACAGACGCTGTCCAAGCAAGGCACTTATAACCCCGAAACCAATGGCGGCCGGTATCCCTTTAAGATCACGCTGAATGAGTTGGGCGAGGATCTGGTCAGCGGGTCGGATGCCATCACCCTGGTGGACGATCTGAGCGATACCCTGATTCTGGACACCACTTCCATTCAGGTGGTGAACACCAAGACAGGCGAGGTGGTATCGAACTGGACCGCCTCCGTGGAAGGAAAGACGCTGAAAATTGTTCTGCCGGACAACCTGTCTCTGACCGTTACCTATGAAACCACAGTCAACGCCGCGCCGGGTCAGACCATCTCCATTTCCAACAACGCCCATTGGAAAGGCTATACCACCCCAAGCGGCGGCAGCGTTGAGGTCAAAGAATTCCATTATTCTTCTGGCGGCACCGCTGGTGCGGACACTTCTCCCAGTGTAACAGTCAAAAAACTGGATCAATACAATACCAGCCAGACTCTTTCCGGCGCGACGTTCACATTGGTGGAGGGAACCTATGCTGACGGTACGTTTACCCCAACAACGGACGGCCTTTCCCTGACCGGCACCACCGGCGAGGACGGAACCCTGACCTTCGGAAAAACAAGCGAGCAGACCATGTCGTATAACACCGTCTACTGCCTGACCGAGACAGTGGCCCCGGAAGGATATGTGCTGGATGCCGTGCCCCACTACTTCGCTGTGGCAAAGCAGCAGGAGGACGGGAAATGTCCCACCTTCCCGAATGGTGTGACCGTCTGGTATCAAAGCGCGGACTACACCTATCAGGCCTACAACCACAAGGGCGAAGCCACGGTGGCCAAGGCATTTTTGGATGCGGGCGGCAATCATCTGGCAAAAATCGACGGAGTCTACCGTTTCGGAATCTATGCCGAAGCAAATCCCACCGGCAATCCGCTGCAAACGGTGACCATCACATACGCGAACAGCACGGTCACGCCGGAGAGCGGGACAGCGAAGTTTACAAACCTGACCCTTGGGGAAATGTATTACATCTACGAGTTGGATGATAACGGCGTGCCGATCCGTGGAGACAATACGCTGGCCACGGTGAACGGCGCAAACTTCCTTGTCACCTATTCCAATGGCCCCGCGGTAACCATTCCCGAGAGCGGAACCGCCGCAGCCGCCGTTACCGTGACCAATCAGGTCTGTTATCCTGAACTGCCCCACACCGGCGGGGCCGGAACCACCCTGTATACCAAGGGAGGCGTCTTGTTAACGGCAAGCGCGATGTTCCTTCTGTTGTATTACCATACAAAACGCAGAAAGGAGGAATCCGCATCCTCCTGATGCGCGGCATGATCCCATTACTATGCAGAAACTTAAAAAGAAGAAGGGAAGTCAAACAATGAAACACGCAAGAAAACCCGCCAGTCTCCTGCTGGCTCTAATTATGGTTTTCGCTCTGGCTAATACCGCGTTTGCGGCAGAAAACACTACAATTTCGGCTCCCGAGGGAAGCACCCGCACCTATGATGTATACCAGATCTTCACTGGTGACCTCCATGAGGGTGTTCTGTCCAACATCAAGTGGGGCAAGAACGGCACCGGCACCGAAGGAACTGCTGTCGATCAGACCACTCTGGACGCTCTGGCCGCTGTGAATGGTAAGAGCGACACCGAAAAGTTAACGGAGATTCAGAAATATGTGAAACTGGATTCTGAAAAATTCGGTACGGTTTTCAATGGTAATTCGCTGACCGTACCCACCGGCTACTATCTGATCAAGGACAACGGCCCTGTCAATGACGGTGAAGCCTACTCCCTGTATGTAGTCCAGGTTGTCGGCCCCACGACTATCTCTCCCAAGGTTGGAACCACAACCTCCGATAAGAAGGTTAAGGACACCAATGACAGCGCGGCGAACTCCACCACTGATTGGCAGGATTCCGCTGACTACGATATCGGCGATGCCGTACCCTTCAAGCTGAGCGCCACCATCGCGCAGGACTACGCCAACTACACCCACGGCTACAAGCTGACTTTCCACGATAAGGAAGACGCTGGCCTGATCTTCAATAAGAATTCTGTGAAAGTCTATGTTGACGGAACGCTGATTACCACTGGCTATGAGGTTGTGACCGAAGGCCTGACCGACGGCTGCACCTTTGAGGTCCGCTTTGCCAACCTGAAGGACATTGCCTCTGTCGAGGCCGGAAGTGTCATTTCTGTTGAGTATACCTCCACGCTGAACAATCAGGCCGTTATTGGCTCCACCGGCAACAAGAACACCTCCCATGTGAGCTATACCAACAATCCCAATGATGAACAGGCCGGCGAAAACGGCAAGACCCCCGATGATGGTGTCATCGTATTCACCTACCAGACCATCGTCAACAAGGTTACCAAGAACCCCGCATATGATGCGTCCAAGGATACTGGAAAAACTGGCACCGACAGCGACGGCAACAAGGAATTCATCCCTCTGAAGGGCGCAGGCTTCACCCTGTATAAGAAGAACGCTTCTGGTGCATATGAAGCTGTAGGGTCCGAGCTTAAGGGTGAGGACATGACCACTTTTACCTGGAGTGGCCTGGATGATGGCGACTACAAGCTGGTCGAGACCACCACGCCCTCTGGCTACAATACAATTCCCGATATCGAGTTCACCATTACGGCTACTCACGATGTGACTTCCGATAACCCCACGCTGATATCCCTCAGTGGCGGTGATAAGTTCACCGGAGTGATTTCCACCGGTGTTGTTTCTGCCAACATTGAGAACCAATCTGGTGCACAGCTTCCCTCCACCGGCGGCATCGGCACCACCATCTTCTATGTCCTCGGCTCTGTTCTGGTCCTCGGCGCGGCTGTGCTGCTGGTCACCAAGAAGCGCATGAGCACCAAGGGCTAATTCCCTGATACATATCTGAAACGCACTGACATCCCGCTGTGAACGCCGGGGAGGGACTCCCTCCCCGGCCCACAGCGGCAAGGAGAACCCCGCATGAAGAAGAAAAAAGGAAATTTCACAACGCTGCTGCTGATCCTGGTGCTTCTCGCGGGACTGTCCTTGCTGCTGTATCCTTCCGTCAGCGATTACTGGAACTCCTTCCACCAAACCCGCGCTATTGCCACGTATGCCGAAGAAGTCGCAAATTTGAACCAGGATCAATATGACGAAATCTGGGCCGCCACAAAGGCCTACAATGCGTCTTTGGCAGAACGGGACAACGCCTACCTTCTGAGCGACGCACAGAAGGAAGAATACCAGCAGCTTTTGAATGTGTCCGGTCTTGGCGTCATGGGCTATATTGAAATCCCCAGCATTGATTGCTCTCTGCCCATCTATCATGGTACGGAGGAATCGGTCCTGCAGATCGCCGTGGGCCATCTGGAATGGTCCAGCCTGCCCGTGGGCGGCGAAAGCACCCATTGCGTTCTCTCCGGCCACCGGGGACTGCCCAGCGCCAAGCTGTTCACCAACCTGGACAAACTCCGAGAGGGGGATATCTTCCTGCTGCGCATTCTGGACGAGGTGCTGACCTATGAAGTGGATCAGATCCTCATCGTGGAGCCTCAGGAAGTCGGAGCGCTGCAAATCGTGGAGGGTCAGGATTACTGCACATTGGTGACCTGCACCCCCTACGGTATCAATACCCATCGGCTTTTGGTCCGGGGACACCGCATCGACAATGTGGAGGAGGCCAAAACCGTCCGCGTCACAGCCGACGCCGTCCAGATCGAACCGCTGTTGGTGGCGCCCATTGTGGCGATCCCGATTCTATTGTTACTGCTGATACTGCTTCTGCTGCCAAAGCGGCCCAAGACGAAACACGGAGGTGAAGCCGATGAAGAGGATTAGACGCATGACTGCTGCGCTGCTCAGTGTGCTGGCAGTATTCCTTCTCCTGCCCTTACAGGCTCTGGCGGCGGGAAGTATTGACTTGAACCAGGATGTAAGTTTGACCATTTCCTATCAAGATGGAAACACGCCCCTGGTTGGTGCAGAGTTTGACATTTTCCTGGTTGCCACAGTAGACGAATACGGCGAGCTGACCACCACAAAAGATTTCGCCCAGTTCCATGTCAATATCCGGGGCAAGGATGACGAGGCCTGGCGGACACTGGCATCCACCCTGGAGGGCTATGTATTGCGGGATGATATTTCCCCCACAGACAGTGGAAAGACCAATGATAAGGGATTGGTTTCCTTTCCCACCGCCGGAAAGAGCCTGAAAGCGGGTTTGTACTTTGTACTGGGGTATCGACACACACAAAATGGCTTCCGCTATGATCCCACGCCATTCATGGTAATGCTGCCTGGATTGGACAAAGAGAATAACATTTGGGTTTATGATGTAGCCGTCAATGCAAAGTTCGATTCATCCCAAATCCCTGATAACCCAGATGACCATACCATCGACCGAAAGGTTCTGAAGGTCTGGGCCGATGATGGACATGAAAAAGATCGTCCCAAAGAGGTAATTGTTCAGCTTCTTCGTGACGGCAAGGTATATGATACCGTAACCCTGAACGCGGCAAACAACTGGCGGTACACCTGGACGGGATTGAATGATCGCTATACGTGGACCATTGTGGAGAAAGAGTTGGAGGGCTATACCGTGGAGGTCACACGGGAGGGTATCACTTTTGTGGTGACAAATAGCTACAATGAGGAAATTCCTGACGAACCTACTCCCACAACACCTACCACGCCGGACAAACCTACTACACCTACAAAGCCAACGCTGCCTCAGACTGGCCAGCTCTGGTGGCCGGTTCCAGTGTTGATTGCCGCCGGACTGCTCTTTGTCGTGATCGGCCTGGTGCGCCGCAGAGGTACAACAGATGAGAAATGAAGAACAGAGTGGCAGGAAACAAAGGGGTTTGCTGTCGATTACGGTTGGGCTGCTGCTAATCGCGGCGGCCCTTTTCCTCGCATCCTACAACCTATACGACGAGCTGCGGGCAGAGCAATCGGCCAGGCAAGCGGTAACCCAGCTGGATGCGTATTTGCCCGCAGAGGCCGCTCCAGAGGCTCCCTCGGACTCCGCCGGGGATCAGGAGCCGTTGGTGAGCGATGAGCGGACTGTTATTCCGGACTATGTTCTATCCCCTAATATGGAAATGCCAGTGGAAACCATCAACGGAATAGACTTTATCGGTGTTTTAAGAATCCCAGCCTTGGAGCTGGAGCTGCCGGTTATCAGTGAGTGGAATTATCCCAATCTGAAATCTGCTCCCTGCCGGTACAGCGGGTCGGCATATCTGAACAATCTGATTCTCTGTGGTCATAACTATGCCTCCCATTTCGGCAGCCTGAAAACGCTCTCGGAGGGCGATATTGCCACCTTTACAGATATAGACGGAAATGTATTCATCTACAAAATGGTGGAGCGGGAGACACTGAACCCCACAGATATAGAGGGAATGGAAAGTGGAAATTGGGATTTGACTCTGTTCACCTGTACCGTGGGAGGTCAAAGCCGTGTGACAATTCGCTTTGAGCTGGAGGAGGACTGATTCCTCCAAAAATAGAAACAGGCTTTCGCATCGGGAAATTGACGGTAGCTATGCCGACTGGGCACGAAAAAACGGCTATACCATCCGGAACTGTGTCTGTGACTGCGATGGTTCCATTGAACTGGATACCCGCACCCTCCAGCGGGCCATATCGAGATAAGCTTCAAACTGCGTGTCGGCTTCCTTGGTTTCCACCCACGCCTCGCTTTGGTAGGCGTAGTGTTTACACCTTAACCCAGTCCATCGTCACCACAGACTCGCAGACTATCGCTGCAAAGCTCAACGGCGAATACATCCGTGCTAAAAATAACAACCAGCGGCTCTCTATCCTAGGGAGCCGCTCAGCTTACCATGGTACAAAACTCCATTATCATATTTGAAACCAGAAAAATACCGGGACAGCGCATTTTTTGCTGCCCCGGTATTCGTTTACGCATACGGCACAGCTTTCCTGCGCTGATTATTGGGGCTTTTCAGGTGTTCGGACTTTTTGAGAATATTGATCTGCGTGACAAATTCCTCCGGGGTCAGTTTGTCATAGTCAATGCCAAGAGTCGCCAAAAACAAACGGGCTTTCTTTTCTTCCTCGGTGCCCTCGTAGTGCAGGGCGGTCTCCATCTGCTTTTGAATTTCGACAACAGGAGAAGCGGTGTCTGCAGTAGTGGTGTCCTTCCTGTGGGCTTCCCGGATATCATGTAGGATGCCGTCAATGTCCTTATGAACCACATGGGCAAAGAAGTTTTCCTCGCTGACCTGCGCCAACTCCAGAGTGCGCACATACAGATCATTCTCGCCGGGATTATGCTTTTCCATGATTTGCTTTCGGTTGGCTTCCAGAATGGCATTCATGTCATTGATCCGCATATCGGCAACGCGATCCACAAATATCTCAATGTCCACCAGAAAGCGCTGGAAGTCCTTGTGCAGAGCCAGTTCAGACAGCAGCCGGTTGTTGAGCTTTCCGCTTTTCAGCAATTCAATCATATCATCACCCAGATGCAGATCGTGCAGGTCTGTGTTTGGGTGATTTTTTGTTTCCGTCAGCCCCAGCAGATAGTCCGTGGATACACCGTAGAATTTCGCCAGGGTGACAATGCTGAATGGGCTGATATCCTTGAAATCATCGGATTCATATTTACCCAGTGCGGATTTGGAAATGCCGGTTTCTTCCGCAAGCTGCTCCAAAGTCAGATGCCGTTCCACTCGCAGATCCTTCAGTTTTTCTTGTATTGTCAGTTTTGTATGCCCCGATGGAAGAAATCAACGATGCCATCGGCAACATTGATATTTCCTCCTGCTTTGAACCGATTTTCGAGCCGCCCATTGATTTTCTGGAAGAATGCCGGAAGCGTTGGGAATCGGCTCAATCATCTTTTCGTCAGACTATTGAGCGCCAGATCGGAAACACATGGTATGTGATCGAAACAGAATGTGACGGAAATGAGCCGCTTGCCAACAAGGTAAAACGGCTCATTTTTTCTGACAAGGGGGCGATTTGTTAATGACTGCGACACAAAAGCATGATATAATTTCAATGTGTACAACGGTACTGTCGGCTGACCAACAACCAAAGGAGGATAAGATGTTGGATCAGCAGAAAATCACCATTCTCTACTGCCGTCTGAGCAACGAGGATGCCCAGGATGGCGAGAGCAACAGTATCGCAAATCAAGAGTTACTATGTAGAGGGTGGTTTCTCCCACCTAATACATATGACTGCGGCTCATTTGTGGTGAATGGAACAGCAGTTGTAGGAAAGGAGCAGAATAATCCTTATAAGCACTGAAAATCAGCACAAAAAGGAGCTAATTCTTATGAAATCTCTATTTGAGGAAATGGGCGGCACTTACCGTCAGGAGGGTGATTATCTTATCCCGAACCTTGCGCTGCCGGATGAACCGGAATACCAGATCGGCAAGTACGGGCGTATGCGCCGCAGCTATCTGAAAGAACATCGTCCTGTCCTCTACGCAAACCTGCTCACATGCGGAGCGCTGCATCGGCACCTTGCCGAGATCGACCAAGCCTGCAACGAGCGTATGGCAATCATCGTTTCCGATATGGCAAGGCAGGAAGATGTGACCGAAGCGCTCAAAGCCGCCGACCAAATGGAATGGGTGCGCCGCATGAACAACATCCGCAGCCGTGCGGAGGAAATCGTACTGACCGAGCTTGTATATGAATGACAAATGCCCGTTATTGGCTGCATGGCCGATAACGGGCATTATCTTTATTCTTTTGGCGCTATAAACTTATATTTACCCTTTCCAAAGCCGCTGACAGGCTCGATCAAATCCGCATTTTTCAGTTTTGTAATGAGATTGCCTGCGGCAGTAACAGAATCCTTTGTGATAGCAGCGATGTCAGATCGGCCAAAGACGCCATCAGCGCCCATATTTGCAAATACCGCTTTCGCCTTTGCAATCGTCCCTTGGCTTGCGTTCAGCCGGTCAATCGCAACCTCAATCGCAACATTTTCGTCCTCAATCGTAACCTTGTTTGCGGTTGCTGCAGTTCCGTAATTCAGATTATAGAGCGTAACTTGAAAAGAACTGGCATCCGAATAGAATTTTGGCTCCAGCTCATCGCGGTAATTGTGAGCGGCACGGTAGGTTTCCGTGATTTTCTTAAAGCCGCTGCCTTGCCGCTCCATATAACCCAGCCGTCCGAAAATATCTGCAAGGACGGGGTTGCGGCGCGTAGAGGAAATGCTGGACAGATCCCGTTCCTGTATTCGCGTACCGTCGGGCATACCACCGGGAGAATAAATGGTAAGGCGGTCATCGTAAATGTCGATGTGGACTTCGCTGCCCAAAATCAGATAGTCACGATGGATCAGTGCATTGACAAGGGCCTCGAAAACGCTTCGTTCGCAGTAGTCGGGCATCTCAACACGAGAATCGGCGGTTTTCTTCCAGCGTGTTTTCATATTCCGCTTAACAAAGCCGACACCCTCATTGAGCAGAATAATCAGGCTGCCGGAGAATTCCGCACTGTCAAGTGCATCTACCATGCCGCCGCTTTTATCAAGGCCGTTCCAGCGTGTGCAGAACAGGCGGGAATGTCGGATGGGAGAATCATCCGCAAGCAAAGCGCCTGCATTGGTCAGCTTGCCGTGTTCGTCCCGCATATCGAAGGAATCGAACAGCTTTTCTTCCATGCTGTTGCCCGTCCAAGCCTTATATCGTTCGCGTAGCTTGGAAAAAGCGTAATCCTTGAAATCATACTCGGAAATTAGCTCGTCATAGGTGCGGTGCATTCCTTTGAGAATCAGCTGATTGAGGACATAGGATGGGGCAATCACGCTTTCATTGCCCATTCGGATATAGGCTTCCATGATACCGTCCGCTTTATAGTAATACGGAGTAGACCGTCCGGACGATACGGACAGGACAAGGATGTCCTTGCCGCTTTCCCGTTCAGGAGCAAGGACAAAACTCGGATAGGGCGTAATCCGCTCTTTGATCAGACGGCTGATCGTCTCTGCGTCGGTCTGCGCATCCGACAAGCCTATCACGTTTCTGTCATCATCAATCCCGAAAAACAGCGTGCCGCCGATGCCGTTTGCAAAGGCGCTGACGCTTTTCAGCCAGCTTTTCGGCTTCTTTACCTCCAGCGCGACCTTGAAATCACATTCGGTCGCTTCTGCGATCCAGCGGTCAATCATCATTCTCACCGTCCTGTCCCTTATTTTTTTCTCTGCTTTTATAGACATTATACTGATTCTTGCACCGGGCGCTGCAAAATGCGGAATTGGCCCGGCTGCCGAGGAATACCTTCTGGCAGTGCTTGCACAGCCGCAGGGGCTTTGCATCGTCCACCAGCATGAAGCTGAACATCATCTGGATGCCCAGCAGCAGCGAATGAAAGTCCCAATAGATGGTGGGCTTCTCCAGCAGTTCAATATGATAAGTAGGCGCAATGCCGCCGAAGGCAGCCATGGCCTTGCGGTAAAGATTTCTTGTATCCTCGTCAATGCTGTCGTAGTCGTTATAGTACAAAACGGAGGTGGTCAGCGTGAACGCCCAATCCTTGAACTGCTGTGTTACCCAGTCATAAGGTTCGGCATACTCCCGCTGGAAGCTCATGTTCTTCGCCATCGGCTCATCCATGAAGGTCATCGTCAGAGCAATCATCATATTATCCCCGGAAACATTCCAACTGGATTCCACACCCTTTTTCACCACATCCAATTTATCGAAGGGATAGAATAGAGCAAGATAATCCTCTGTCGCCATGCTTTCTTCCTTGATGAAGTGATTCTTCGGCAGATAGACTGCCTCATAGTCCATAAATGACGGCGTGGTGGGCAGTGCCGTCATCAGCCCCAACAGACCGTAGTGGGTCACAAAAGTCAGAATTGCCTTTTCCACCTCGTCCTCCGGACTGCGGTTCATCATCAGCATCCCCACATTCAGTGCCTCCAGCACCATCTCGGAGGACTCCTTCAGCGGGTTATAGATGTCGGGCTTTGCCGTCTTTTCCGGTGTGATATAGCGTTTTCCGTCCTTGCCGGTCTTGATCTCATAGCGGTCATACCGCACCCAATGGGAACGGGACTGCGCAAACAGATTGTTCATGACGCTGTTCCTCTCAAATCGTAATCTATCTATATATTAACCATATTACCATTGTATCAACCGTCCTTGGTATCGTCAAGGACGACTTTCTTTTTTCTCGGCTTTGTTTTGTTCTCCCGGCGGATCACGGCATCTTTGCCCATGGTTTGCAGCAGCGCTTCATATTCCTCTACGAACTCGCGCTCCCGCAGGGTAAGGCCATGATCGTTTTCCAGCTTTTCGCTCAGATGCTCATACATCCGCTTTTGCAGCTTTTTCTGAATGGTCATCCGCAGCTTTCGGATATTCCGGTCGGACTGCCCGCGGAGGGTAGCAAGCCGTGCGGTGCTGTATTGCTTGACAAACAGGTAGTACAGCACCTCCTTCTGCTCATCACTGAGGGTGAAAAAGAGCTTGGAGAGAAAACTGTTTGCTGTCAGCTCATGCAGCTCGTAGGGACAGGAGAAGATGATGTCAAGAAAATTTCCCTGACAGAGCTGACGGAACCTCGGCAGATTCATCCAGAGGGGAGCAATCTTCGGATCAGGCACAGCCTGAAACTCCAACGGAACATCCCCGCGCAGGTTTTCGTGGTCACGCTCTCGGCGTTCCCGATTTCTGTCCAGCTTGTTCCACTCGTCTACCACAGTCAGAAAATCGGATTCCGTCCGGGCTGCTTCCTCTAAACGCTTCAACGCCTCTGCACGAATTTCCCGCTTGAGCCGTTTTTCGCTGGTGGGTGCGGCTTCCTCTTCCTCGTCCTCCAGCTCGGCATGATAGTCTCTGGGATGCTCGTCCTGCTCCAGCTCGCTTTCCAGCTCCAGCGTGTGTTCCTCTGCAAGCGCTTCCTCCAGCGTCTCATCCACCGGCGCAGTGTCAGACGAATCCTCCCAATCGGCAAAGCCGTCCGCATCCATTTCAAGGCCGGTTTTCTCTATTTGCTCCTCGGCATCTTTTTCCTCCTCGGAAAAATCATCATCCCACAGCAGTTCATCCTCCCATGGCTCCACGACAGCTTCACCTCCCCGAAAAAATATTTTTCTTTTTTTCAAAAACAGTTCCGGTTTACACCCCGTATTTCTCCTATTAGTAGAGAAAGTAATCTTAGCACAAGTTACACAGGTTACTTTCCGAGCCATCAGCGAAGAAAAGGAGGATATGGAGCATGGAAAAGCAACCGAAAGACACGGTTGGCTTACAGCCAACGGAACCAAACACATTATATCAAAAACCAACCAATCACGCAAGGAGGATGCCTATGGAGCAGAACAAACGAGAACAGTTTATCATCCGCCGAATCGGCGGCACCACCTACAAGGTCAGAGTCGTGTTCAACGAAAGCGGCGGCGAGACCATGGAGGATAAAATTTTACGGATTGTACGCAATGATATGGTTACAAGTGACGGAACCTATGGTATAATGGAGACACCACAAATGAGCCGACAGTCTGAAAGGAGCGCATCATGAGCGTGAAACAGACTGAAAGCAAAATTACCGCTCTCTATGAGCGGCTGTCCCGTGACGATGACAACGCCGGGGATAGCAATTCCATCGTGAATCAGAAAAAATACCTCGAAAGCTATGCCCAGCAGAGAGGCTACACCAACTGTCGGCACTATACGGACGACGGCTGGAGCGGCGGCAATTTCGAGCGCCCGGCATGGAAGCAGCTCATCGCAGATATTGAGGCAGGCAAAGTCGCCCATGTGATCGTCAAGGATATGAGCCGGGCGGGGCGTGACTATCTGCAAACCGGATTTTACACGGAGGTATTCTTCCGACAGCACGGCGTCCACTTTGTGGCCATCGCCAACAGCGTGGACAGCGATGACCAGAACAGCAATGAATTTGCCCCCTTCCTCAACATCATGAACGA
>ERZ779660.653-NODE-653-length-19385-cov-4.418520_pt1 | contig 19385 bp, 13 predicted proteins | sample MGYA00511906_ERZ779660 | MGnify/ENA primary metagenome ERZ779660 (study PRJEB29588, sample SAMEA2156906) | human gut metagenome | biome: human gut; feature: human-associated habitat; material: faeces | place: Denmark | collected 2008/2010 ... | reverse complement strand
ATCAATTATCATAGAAGATCTAAATTTACAGAAAAAATTTCACACCGTCTCTTCTTTTGTTTTAGGTCCGTCTATACGTGCCCTTATATAGCGACTATGTTCTTTTAATGCATATGCTTTATTATAATAAATTTGGCTTTTTTCTATTTCACCAGATTTATTTAACACAGCATATGCATTGTAATAAAACAAAGCATGTATATGATGATCTGGCTCTAATGGAATTATATCAAGCCCCCTTTCTATTAACAGGTTAGCTTTTGTGAATTTGTCATTTTCATAACACCATGCAAGTTTAACTATAATTATTGCTAATTTGTCATATGGTATTACAGCCGTAAATTCTGATTTTTGCAATAAATCCCAAACATGATTATCATGAATTCCCTGATCCATTAATATATCCGCTTCATCAACCCATAAAACATTTCCACGTATTGAATAGTTTTTTAGTGATTTCTCAGCTTCTCTCAACATACTTAAAGCTCTACCATTTCTTCCTAATCCAGCCAATAGTTTTGCATAAGTTATTTGTGATTTTCCTCTTTGATATACATTATTATATTTATCAAACATTTTTACACTTTGCTTTGCATACTTTAAAGCTTTTTTGTTAGGCAAATAAATATTTGTCAACCTAAGAAAAACCGCATATTCATAATATGTTCTATATATAGGGGTGGTTAAAATTTTTTTGTGTATTTTTATACATTCAGAAGTTTGCCCAGTATATCTATAACTACTTAGGCAGGCTAGCATCATGTTTAATCCTATGCGTGATTCAAGAGATATTTTAGGTTTTATATTTTCAAATAATTCTACAACATTTTCATGTTGATCTAATGCGGATAGATACAATAGTTTATGTAGCAAAAGTAATTTACTTTCAAGAAATTGACCAGAATTTTCTAAAAAACATAATATCTCATAGCCATTAACATATAACTCCAATTTATAACATATTTCGAGTAATCTAAAAAGTATAGACTTATTTTTGGATATATCCTCCCTGACAATTTCATATAACTGTTTAATATAATCCCATGCATCTTCTGGAGAAATTGATATTATAATTTTACTTTCTAACTGCGGAAGTAATTTTTTTATTTCAAATGGTTCAACTTTAGAGTATAAATATAATAATCGTCTCCAGGCTTCATTACTTTCACTAATATTAGAACTTTCCAAATATCCTAAGTAAAAATTTTTTGTTCTTCCATAAACAACAGTATTAATTCGTTCGAATTCATCAATATGCTTTTCCCATTGATCAATAATGCTTGCATGTTTTAATTCATAAAAAGAATTATTTTCATCAATTAAGTTTAAGTCCAATAACTCATGTACTGCATTTGAAATATTCAATTCAGGAAAGAATATCATTTCAGCGTTTTTTCTTTTTATCTTTCCTTTATGAAAAATTATAAGACTTAACAGGGCAAGAGTTTCTTGATTGCTTATATTGTGTATAATCTGGTAAGTCCCATTCTCATTATCGCTACTTTCACATCCACAGGTATCATCAATATGCTCATATGTTACAGAATAATCTATTAATTCCCTTAAGTTTCCCAAAGAAACCTCCTCATAATGATTTATAACATTTATATTAAATGCTATATCATTAGATAAGTTTTTTACATTTCTATGAACAATATCTATAATATATGTTTTGTCAATTGGCTCTAATTCGGTTTTGATGACGTTTACGCCTAATCCGGAAAAATATTCTTTCTGTTTATTAAATGTGTCCGAGTCAGGAATATGTGTAAATTCTAATATACAATAAATACTTGAATCATTATTATCTATCCAATCCTTAAAGCAATCTAATGACTGACTATCTATATTTTGAAAGTTATCTACTATTAATAAAACTTTTCTATTTCTAAAAATATAATTTATGTAATTTATCTTTATAAGAACAGAATCAACAGAAATATCATGCTTAAATTTGTCTGTCGAATACTCATTTAATCTCAAAATTTTCTTTAAAATTAGATAACATATGTTTTTTAGCAGTCCGTTCTTTGAATCCGAATCAAACAATGTTTCCAAACCAATTTCTAATCGAGTACGATTTACAGTTTTATCATTATACTCATTCAAAAAATTATCAAATGTTAGCGCATATCCATTTTCTTCTTCCAATTTTTCAAAATATTTTGTAACACCATCAAATATTTCTTGTAAATAATACCATGCAGTATCTCCACTATCATCATTACAAGGCTTTGTTTTTATTCTAATAATATCTAAATCATTTTTATCAATTTTATTATATTTTTCAATTACTTTAGTAATTAGTGAAGTTTTTCCTATAGCAGTTTCAGACCAAATATAATGAATGGTTTTTTTGCCAAAATTTTGACTTATAATTTTAACAATCTCATCAGATTCGACTTCTCTATCTACAATCACATCACTTTGCTGCCAAATGATTGTTTTCATCGTTGAATATTCCTTTCCTGTGTTGTATAGTAAACATAGGATAATTTCTTATTATCTAGTGTCCATTATATCATATAATGAATCGAAATTCATTAATTATCTAACAAATAACCATTTCTGAAAATTGCAAAGTTTAATTCTACCATCCATTTATACAGTGGAATTCTCCCCTCAACCACTCTTGCACTGGAATTTACTTTTTCAAGTCAGCGATATCACAATATAACACATATTTCTGTTTTTTAACTGCTTTCAGCCGCGTTTGTCTAATTTTGCAGAAGACAACGAAATCCGCCACAAAATGTTGTCCATTCTATAGCGGATTTCCATACACAGCACATAGGCTGCTAATTGACATTGCCTTGTATCTTTCAAATATATCTAATTGTAATTTTAAAAAATGCCTATACCGTTGACATTTTATAATCCAAATCTCCAATCAAAAAATTTCTATAGTATATGCAATTACAGGCTGATAAATCAAATAATGCAACATTATAGGAAATTTTATCAAATGTGCTAAAATATTTAACTCCATCATCCCCCAAATACTTTGCGAAATCACTGATATACTGCGTCAACAAATAATCAGGATCACTATCTAATCTGCTCATAGGCTTATTCGAAAACATAAATCCCAGATATGAACTTATAGTACTTTCCATTATAAGGTGTTCCAATGCTAATTACTAGAATCGCATTATTATATCTTGTTTCATTCTTTACAGAATAGAATCGCGGATCTGTCACTGACATTTGTGTATATCGATCCCTGTTGTATGTAAAATTTGCTTTTGTTTTAGGTTGACCATGCGGATTTTCCACCTGCATGATTTCCAAATCTGTAACCTCTACTAACGCTAGTGAATATCCAACAGTATTTACCTTTTGTTCCAATATATATGAATATTTATTTCCCAGTATCTCATCTAGATTTTCCGCTGGGTGTATTTCCAAAACATCATCTATCGAAGCCTTTCCTACATACTCTATATTTTGTGATGTATCAATCATTACATTCTCCGGTTGAATGTCATCATTACATTCTCCGACAATCAGTACATCTACAACATCCAAAAGTTCACATCTTCTGCCATTTTCATAGAATAAATCCTCATTAGCTATTGCTCCATGTGTTTCCGGATCATCACTAACTAATCTAACCCACTCACCACTATCAACATCGATACCTGCAACACATTTTCCCGAAAACTTTGAAGATTCCGTCATAATAATAATTCTTTTCTCCATAACATCCTCCCACTAAATATGAATTATATTGTCTCCCAATTCTCTGCTTAAATATTCCGCCAGTAAACGTCTATGACAACATTCCGGTGTTGGTTCTGAGCACAATAATAATACTTTTTCATATTTCTGATAATTCTTTTTAAAATCATCTGCCAATTTTCTTTTGGTAATTAGTTTATTAAATCTTGTTTCATACTCTTCCCATGATATTTCTTTTTTCTTATAAGCTTGCAAAATGTCTTTTGTCGGAGCATAAATTATATCATGCTGATAATCACACCCACATATAACCCTCAAAAAATATTTTAAATCCTTACCTTTCGTAAATCCAGCTAATTGTGATTGGTTATTTAGTCTAATATCCAACAACAATTCAATTTTATTGTCTATTATTTTTTCAAAAAATGTCTCAGCACTCTTTTGTGTAAATCCCATTGTATATATATACATAAATACTCCTTAAACCGCTGCAAATTGTTTCAAATCAATGTGATAACCAATTTCCTCATTTCTTTTTCTGTATGCCCGTGTTATATATTCGTCATCATCAGGTATGTCATTGTAATTAAATATGGATAATTGTTCTCTTTCTGGAAAATACATATCCAATAAACGCTCATCCAATTTTCTCTGATTCTGCAATGTTCCATCTGAAAGAATATGGTTAACTTCTATCCCTCTCAATTCAAATGCTCTGGCCACCAGAATAGCTCGATGACAATCAATTGGATCCTTTTCTGTACACATTAAAGCAATGTTGTTATTTTGTTCTAATCCCAAAATAACATTTTTCACCCCAATATTAAATCGTTCTGATTGTGCAACTTTTTCAAAATCCAAATATCCTTTATTATTATACAATTTCAATTCCGTTGGGCGTGCACCAAAATATTTTCCCATATAAGAATATCTTATACTGCTATTTTGTAAAAAAGCATGTACATTTTCTCTGTTAAATTGTTCTGCATACTTTGAATACGGAGTACTTCGAACATCTAAAACACAATTAATATTATGCCTTTTTAATAAGTTAATAAAATATTCTGGAGTATGTTGTGAATGCCCTACTGTAAATAATTTTCCCATCACATAACCTCCTTTAAACTAAATTATTACTTACTTATTCACTCATCTATATTATAACACATCCTCTAAATGCATTTCCAAACATTTCATGACAGATTTCGTGATTGGATACTTGCGGAAATTTAGTATATTCTCTTTCATGCAAACAGCCCATCATTTTATATTTCAACCAGACAAGTTCCATATTCTGTTGCCTCTTTTCCGTTTTCCTTCACCTACTTTATCTTCATATTCAAATTTTATATTCATATAATTAATTATATATTTTTTAGTTCTATATTGCAAGTAATATATTTCATCATTTTGCAATCTTAAAATATTTTAAGACCCAAAAAACGTATGGAATTTTCAAGAGTTGCTTCAGATAAGAAAGTGTTTTTGTCTGGTAGATACTTAACTGACCGTACATTCTTATTATTGATTACTAGCATCCACAGAAACTGGAACCATAACATCCCTATAGCTCCATCTCAGTTCCTCAATCGTTGGACAAGCCTCTGGCAAATATTTTTCAATCATATCACGTATTTCCAACATCTCTGCCTGCTCACTTTCCACAAAGTTGCCAAGCCCGAATGTTTCTTCCTGCACCAGCGGAACGCTCAATCTTCCTTGTTCACTTTTCTTACTGGCAAATCTGGAGAGACCATTTTCCAACGGATGTTGATTGTTTATGAAGAAAGTTCTATCTGTTTCAACATCTTCTGCAATATTATTATATGCAATATCTATTTCTAAGCCAATGCCTGAAAACACAAACCAGACATGCGCTTCCGTGCTTCCATCCCGTGCATTTTTCCACATTAACCGCTTTAACCGAACGATATCAGTAAAACCAAGGAGCATGCCTAAAATAACATATTCTTTTTCTGCTGATCCGGACATAAAATTCTGGATGCTCTTTCGGATGGATGCATTTTTTCTCTGGAACTCACTTGTTGACGGAATTGCCTTGATTGCATCAATGACATACAACACACGTACCGCGAAACTGACAACCATATAATATGTATGGAGTCCTGGAGCATATTGCTCAATCGACACCAGATGCTTTGTCCGGCGATATTCTTCATAATACTTTTTGCATTTTTCATAATCATCCATACGATACGCATAGTAACTCATGCGTAAGGCAATCTCATTGATAACTGGATGTTCCTGAAGAATTGGCAGGATTTGTTCTGCCTCTTCCATGAGATGTTTCATCCTGTCTTTGTATATGGGTCTTCCGTATGCATCCACATTAAGGGCAATGCACGCCTCATCTATCAAGTTAAGATTACACATGAGTTCTTCAAGTTCCAATCCATTTTCTTTATACAGATTACTTGCGTTCTCAAGCTCTTCTAACACATTCTCCCACCGGTAGGTCTGCGGGTGGTTTTTCTGCAATCTGGCTTCTTCTTTGAAACAGAAACACCGCTCATATACAGCCTCAGATGGAAGCGACTTACGAAATTTTTCCAAATCATCCAATGACTGATGCTTCATATATTCCGCTGCGTCTTCCCGCAAATCTGCATATTTTTTAACGATACCTCCGTGCAGATCTTCGAAAAATGACTGAATGTTCTTATAGCAATGGTATCTTGCTGGCATAGGCAACTGCCTAATGAGTTCTTTGTCTTTATTCAGTGCCTGCAAAACATGAACAGGATCCAGTCTTGAAGACCATACGACATGTGCCACTGAAGCTTCAAACATACAACGATTCCTGTCCGGCATTTTTCTTTGTCCAATACACGTCAGCATATCCTGCACATTTTTCTCCAGTCTGGAACGTTCCGCACCTGTCTGGCGTAACATTTCCAGCTCTACATAGCGATAAGCAATATAATCCTGTGGGTTTTTCATGTCAAGATGTTCTTTTAATATTTCCAGTTCTGGTTTCCATTCTTCATATGATATATGCTGATGCAACCGCGTCTTATTAAATACATAATTATAGTACAAAATCGTCCACAATTCTGACTTTTGTAAATCGTTCTCCTCGCAAAAGAGTATCGCTTTCTCAAAAGCATCCTCTGCATCCTTATAGGCTTTGGTCAGTACATAGGCCAATCCACGGTTAATCAGAATCTGGCTTCGTATCGTGATATCCGTTTCTTCATTGCATAATGCCTCTGCCTTCCGTATTTGTTCATTTGCCTGTTCTATATGTCCGGTTCTCTGATATTGGATAAAGTAAAGCAGGTGGTTGAACGCTGTATCTTTTTCCCCTGCTTCTGCCCGTCTTCTCATTTCCAGTTCATTTGCATGAAAACTCCCCATCTGCGTCCGCAAAAACATTTTATACCGCTCATAGGTTTCCTTTTGTTTCTTCGTCATCTTTGATGGCAGCAATTTTTCCAGACGTTTCCATGCCTCTATTAAGTTATAGTCATAATTCTCCGGTTGCGCATACAAGCAGCTTACTTTCAATTCCCTGCGCATGGTCCAATAGATATGTATGCAACGATACGCCAGTATAATCATAATTCCAAGAATCAGACACCAGATTCCATACAGACTCTTCAAAAATTCTTTAGCTTCCGGCTTCGTTTCTCTACATAATACCTGCATTCCAAATCCAAGCACGGAAAAGAAATATACTCCTGCTATCTCACTTATAACTGTTCCAAGCATATATCTTGGCATCTGTAACCAATTCTTGTTTGTGAAGCAGATAATTCCAATTGCTAACATCATTAAAATTGTCGGAATATACAAATTTGTTCCACCAAAAGTCTGATCCACTAATGCAAGCCATAAATCAATCATTTACCTTCTCCTCCCTGTACTTCTTTTAAATCGTACACTTTATTATACCATTTACGAATAGAGCATGCAGTAAAATTAAAGAGAGCAGCCGCTCCGACTGCTCCCCATTCTATTTCTAATTATTTGCTTTTTTCCACCTGATACGAAGGCACTAACCGTTTCACTACCAGCTTCATCTGTGGATCATCTTCATACGCCGTCTTCTTCAGATCTTTCAAATGTTCAAAAAACTCTTCCCTGTCAAATTCAATCGGTTTTCCGATAAAAATCAGATCATTCTCTGTTTTCTGAAGTCCTTCCTCTTCTTTCAGACACTCTTCAAACATCTTTTCCCCCGGTCGAAGCCCTGTGTACACAATCGGGATATCCACATCCGGTTCAAATCCGGATAACTTAATCAGATTTCTTGCCATATCATCGATCTTTACCGGCTCTCCCATATCCAGCACAAAGATTTCTCCGCCCTTTGCGTAAGCACCTGCCTGTAAGACAAGCGATACTGCTTCCGGAATCGTCATAAAATAACGAATAATATTCTTATCGGTAACGGTAACCGGTCCGCCCTCTGCGATCTGCTTTTTGAAAAGAGGAATCACACTTCCGTTACTTCCCAGTACATTTCCGAAGCGAACCGCTACATAATTGGTTTTCGGAAAACGATGCTGCATTCCCTGAATAATCATCTCACAGATACGTTTGGACGCTCCCATGATATTGGTCGGATTTACGGCTTTATCCGTAGAAATCAATACCATGCGCTCCGTTCCGTTTCTTCCTGCTGCCATAGCCACATTATAAGTACCGAATACATTGTTTTTGATTGCCTCATTCGGACTGTCCTCCATGAGTGGCACATGCTTATGTGCAGCTGCATGAAAAACAATCGCCGGTTTATAATCCGAAAATACGGTATCCACACGATGGGTATTTCTCACAGATCCAATCAGCACAACCAGATTCAGATTCGGAAATTTCTTTCTTAACTCCTGTTGAAGGTCATACGTGGTATTTTCATAAATATCAAATATCACCAGCTGCGAAGGATGATGTGCCGCGATCTGGCGGCAGAGTTCACTTCCGATGGAACCACCGCCACCGGTTACAAGTACAACCTTTCCCGCAATGTATCCCATGACCTCATCCAGATTTGTCTTCACCGGCTCCCGTCCCAGTAAATCTTCGATTTCCACCTCACGGAAATTTGAGACACTTACTTCGTCATTCACAATCTGCGCCATACTAGGCAGAATCTTAATCTTGCACCCTGTGTTTTTACACAATTCCAAGATCTTTTTCTTTCGATCTCCCGGCAGATTCGGGATGGCAATAAAGATTTCCTGCACTTCGTATTTTTCTGCTGCCCAGGGAATCTTGCTGTCATTTCCCACAATCGGAGCTCCCAGAATGGTGCTTCCAATCTTATTCTTATCTGCATCAATCACGCATACCACACGATTGCGGATCAGCGGACTGTTCTCCATATTTTTTATCAGGAAATTAGCACTGTCTCCTGCTCCAATCACCATGGTAGCAATGGCATGTCTGGATGCGTCTCCCAGATAACTGTGTCGTATGATACGCAGTCCCCGGTATACAAAACGGCTTCCGGACACCAGCGCCAGCAAAAAGAAAAAATACAAAATATAATAAGAACGCGGCATATTCCATTGGAACATATGCATCCCCAGACTCTGTATTGCAGCACTGAGCAGACACGCAATCACTACATTTAACAGTTCCTGCACACTCGCGTATTCCCACAGACTATTATACAGATGCATAATAAAAAATATCACGATGGTTACAATCATATTTACCCAGAAATATTGCAATGCTGTCTCTAAAAAAGGAATTCCCTGCTCACTCTTTAAGCTGAAATCAAAACGAGTCCAGATAGAAAGGATTTCCGCCAGAAAGATTGCCAATATATCGTAAATTACCAACAATACGATTCGTATATATTTTGCCGTTTCCCCCCGAAACCGGTTTTTCATTTGTTGCATGCCAAAATTACTCCCTATAATGTGCTCATTTTCATGACTTGTTTGATTTTCTCTGTTTTCTTGACTGTTTCTTTCCGGACTGCTTCTTTGCAGAAGTTTCTGTTGTCACTGCTTTTTCCGTTTTAAGGTCGTTCTGTTCCACAACAACATCATTTTTCTCAGAAATCGGTTCCTTTGCGAAAAGATTTTCTTTCTTAACCAGCATCCGGTTCACTGCAAGTCCCAGGCCAAGCATGCCCCAGAATACCGGAGCGGTACATACATTGGAATCATTTGCGATACCTGCAATCATGTACACCAGCACTGCCGCAAATAATCCAAATCCAACCCAGCTGATACTCTCGTGCAGATCCACTCTGCGGTAAATGCGTATCGACTGTACCAGATACCAGAACAAAAATACCAGAAGTGCCAATGTACCGATCAGTCCGGTTTCCACCCACTGCTGCAAATACCAGCAATGAGCTTTTACGTCATAGCTGTTTGCACCGTATGAATAATTCTGGCTGATATAATCTGCCTGTGGCACTTCAAACATATAAGAATTAGCACCAGATCCCATCAATACATGTTTGCCCAAAACCGGGATTGTCTTATTCCAGATATGGCCCCTTCCACTCATTGCATCATCCAAAAATACTTTTGAAACCTTCGGATTCTCAAACTTCACTAATTTCCCTGCAGGATTCAGATACTCATACCCATTCTCGTCGGTATTTATGAAGTTCCACTGCACACCATCAATCGTTGCACAAATTCCGGGTAGGTTATCTCCAAAAGATACCGGTTGCAGCTGCACTCCAGAAAAACGGCTGTCATCCATCGTTGTCACCTGGTTATCTGCATCCACAATCGTCTGACTTAACTCGTTTCCATCCGAATCTTTGCAGCTGATCTGTGTTGTTCCGTCCTCTCCCACAGTATAAGAGACACTCAGTTTATTTCCATGAATGTCAAGCACAACATCATCCGTATTGGTTTCTACTCCGTCTAAGGCATATCTGTCACTCATCCGATATGTACCGACAATTGTATTTTTTATACTTTCACCTGCTGAGGTGGTATATCCAAGTACGATTGCTGCTATAATCCCAATTACCACTACAACAGCACCCACAACAAACAGTTTTTTCTTCCGGCTCAAAAGCACAAGTATAAGTACCACTGCTGCCAATGCAAGAGCCATCCATCCACTCGCACTGCCGCTTCCTTTCAAGCAGATGGCACAGCATACTACCGCTACTGCCAGCACTATCCGATGCCATATCTTTTTTGACGCAATAAACAGGCATACCGCCAGCACAATGAGCATACCAAAATAAAACGATAAAAAGTTCGGATTGTATAATGTCGTATAAGAAGTTTTCGGTACAAAATTAAACGTCAGCTCTTTTAAATTCTTCCACCATCCAGGATTTGTGATCAAATGTTTTCCAAAATTTGACTGAAAGAAGTCCAGTCCAAAATACTGAAATACGCCGATCACTGTAACAATAGCCATGCCAATGCCCGAAATTTTCAAAATGAATTCCACATGTTTTTCTTCATTCACAAAATTATACACATAATAACACAGCAGCATATACGCAAAAACTACCCACACAGACTCAAAAAGTTCATAAGTTCCGCCGGATACCCAATGCTTATGCTTTGAAAAAAGTGCTGACATCAGAACAAAAAGTCCATATACCATCAGAAAATAAAAAGAATTTTCAAACTGCAGGGTCTCTTTCTTCACATAATGTCGATACAACAGAATTGCAGCCATCAACACTCCAATGATTATAATCGCAATCATCTTCCATGCAAAAAAGAAATCTGTCTGTGTATCTGAATTTGCCGGAAACCAGTCAAACTGCGACAGATTTGAATTATAGGAATACATATGTACAAGCAATGGCACAAACCCCATCATCAAAATGACGGGAATCATCAGCTTATTCGTCTTTTTTAAATTTCGATATCCATTCTCACTCAAAGTTTTCTCTCCTTAGTAAACAATTTTTCTAGAATATAATACCTCTAAACCTTCGTTTTTTCAACACGTAAAATATATATAATAGGTAAAAACACTTTTTTGTTACTTGTGTGATACTTAAAAATTTTACAAATAAATGTGTATGATTGACACGATAATATAATTTTTTACACACGAAAGGAAGAAAAATGAGATTACCTAACGGATACGGCGGAGTCGTAAAACTCTCCGGCAACAGAAGAAGACCCTATGCAGCACGCATCACTACGGGCTGGCACATCAATGACATCACTGGAAAGCGCATCCAGCACTATCAGATTCTGGGCTACGCTCCTACCCGGTCGGAAGCTTTGCAGATTCTGGCACGTTACAATAATTATCCCATCGATGGGGAAACGCTGAAATTAACCTTCCGGGAAATTTATCTCCGATGGTCCGAAGAAAAGTTTCCTACCATCTCCCACTCCAACATCAAAGGTTATCGGGCAGCATTTGCCACTTGTGAAAACATTGCTGATATGCCATTTCACAATTTGAGACTCAATGATTTACAGCAGGTGATAGATCACTGCGGCAAGAACTATCCTACCCTGAAAAAAATTCGTGTTCTCTTTAACCAGCTCTATTCTTATGCCATGAAACACGAAATTGTCTCAAAAGATTATTCTGCCTATGTAAATATCTCGAAATACAAAGACCGGAATCCTAATAAAAACATACGGAGCTGTTTTTCCACTTCTGAAATTGCTCTCCTGTGGAAACACAAAAACGATCCCTATTGCCAGACAGTCCTCATGCTGATATACAATGGGGTCCGCGTCTCAGAGCTTTTGGAACTGAAAAAAGAAAACGTTCATCTGTCCGAACAATATTTTGATGTCATTGACAGCAAAACCGAAAATGGCATTCGAAAAGTTCCGATTGCTGACAAAGTACTCCCCTTTTACCAGCGCTGGCTTCATGACTGTTCCGATTGTGAATATCTCATCCATACTCTGGACAGCCAGCATTTTACCTATTATATGTATTACCACAATGTTTTCCAACCCCTGATGTTTCGTCTGCACATCGATCATACACCTCACTGCTGCCGGCACACCACGATTTCCCTGCTCGCCGAAGCACATGTCGATCAGACTACCATCAAAAAAATTGTCGGTCATTCCGGCGCTATGTCCCTGACGGAACGGATTTACACACATCTGGATGTACCTGCGCTGGTCGAAGCCATTAATCAGATTTAATCGCTTCTTGTATGTTGCTTGCGTGTTACTTGTAGAAGTGATTTTGCCCCAAACTCTGTTTATAAATCCTGTATTTCCAATACTTCCGCGGAAAATACCATGCATATTTCCGGTTAAGGTAACTTACAAGACTTCTACAAAGAAGAGTGCTAAGGCAAAGACAAAGAAACTTACTTACACACTGAAAGTTGCTAAGGTAGGCGTTGCTTTATCTGGAGATTCAGTAGTAGCTATTGGAAGCACAACTAAGTTAACAAATACTAAGAAAAATTCTTCAAGAGCTAAGATTACTTACACATCAAGCGATGATTCTATTGCAACAGTAGCAGCTGACGGTACAGTAACTGGTGTTAAGGCTGGTAAGGCAACAATCACAGCTAAGATTACAGTTGGTAAGGATTCAGCTGAAACTACTAAGGATGTAGAGGTTAAGAACTATGTTCTTAAAAGTGTAAGACAGACAAAAGCTGGTGAATTCGAAGCAGTTGTTGATGGAAAGACTAGCAACATCTTGAAATCCGATATCACAGTAGCAAATGCTGATACAAAAGTTGTTTATCCTGTACAGAAAGTATCTGTTGATAAGAAAGATGCAACAAAGGTTACATTTGATACATTCTCTGGATTGACAGATGGTAAGACTTACAATGTTACTCTTGATGGAACTACATTATCTATGAATGTTACAGATGGAAAGGTAGCTAGTGTAAATGTAAATAAGCTTACTATTCCATATGCAACAGAAACAGAAATTAAACTGGTTGCTACAGATGCCAATGGAGTAGTTCTTGATGATGTTGCTTATGGCTCTCAGGATGCTTCTAAGTATGATTTCACTCTTACAACCACTGATGGTTATATTGCTGGATCTAAACTTTACTTAAATAAAGTTGGTTCTGTTGCTACAGGTGAGATTACATATAAGAGTGGAAAATACACTGCAGATGGTAAGCCAGACGGCAATGTTGGACCAGTCAAATTTACTATTACTGCTGTAGATCAGGCAGCTGTCAATAATTATGCAGTACGTATTGGTACAGCTTCTGACAGAACATATGATTCTGCAAAGGACAACAACAAAGTTGCAGTAGAAGACACTGATAAGGCATATGCATACTTCAAGATTACTGATGCAGATGGAAATGAAGTAAGCCATTACAATGATTATACTGTAGAATCAAGTGATACAAATATTCTGTTAATTGCTTCTGGAAATGGTACAAAGCTTGATCAGAATGATCATGGTAAGTATAAGAATTATGTAGCTCTGGAAGGAGTAAAGCCAGGTACAGCTTATCTTATTATTAAGAAGAACAACGTTATTGTTGGATCTTTCGCAGTTTCTGTTGTTGAAAAGAGAAAGGTAGCAAGCATTGCAGTTGATAACAATTCTTTAACACTTTCTAATGCTGTAGTAAATAACAAAGTTGTAACTGCATCATTTAAGGATCAGTATGGCGATGACTTTGCTTATACAGAAGGTGGATTAAAGGTTACATGTTTATCTGTTCCTTCAGGATTAAAGACTAGCGATGTACAGGATAGTAGTGATTACTATACAGTAGCTTCTTTACAGGGAAATAAGCAGAAAGTTACATTTAAGGGTGCTTCTAGAACAGAAGGTACTTATTCTTACAAGATTGCGTATACAGACAAAAACGGAGCAGAAGTTGTTGCACAGACTGTAACTGTTTCTATTAAAACTCCTGGAGATAACGGTAAATCTACATTATCATTTGATCTGGATATGTCTGATACAAAGGTAGATACAACCGTTACAAAAGATACTCCTTCACCGGCTACATATAATGGAGAATCAATTAATATTAAGGTTGCTGAGCAGCATAATGGAACAACAAGCCAGTATTTAACAGTAGATGATAAACTCGGTGATAACACAGATTCTGCTAAACAGTCTACTGTAAAAGGTATTTATTACACTGTTAAAAAGGGTAATGATGTTGTATATGCAGATGGATATACTGTAAGCTCTACAACAGTTACAGCAGTAACCAATGCAGCTATTGATGTAGATGATGATGTCCTTACTGTTGGTGCATCGACAGTATCAGGATCTGCAATTTCTAAATTAGATGCAGGTACTTATCAGGTAACAGCTGTTGTCTATACATTACCTGCCGGAAAAGCAGATACTGGGGATAACTATGTAAAGAAAACTATCCAGAAGTCTTTCACAATCGAAGATAAACAGGATATTGTAAAGGTTTCCTTCACTGGTAATACAGTAGATGCTGGTACTAAAATTGAAGATGCACTTGCAAATCTTGTTGATTACTCTTATGATGGAGTAACTTACAATAAAGATAATACTTCAGTTCAGGTTGTAAGCATTGAAGGAACAACTAATGCTTATTACAACACATCAAAAGTTAAGATTGATGGATCTAATTACAATACAGTTAAGACACAAACTCTTGCTGCAAATACAACATTGAATGTAACAAAGATCACCGTATCTTTCACATATGAAGGATATACACTCACCCAGACTGTTGCAGTCAATGGAAATCCATCTATTACAGCAAAATAATATGATGGTAATTAAATAAGTAACAGAAAAATCCGCGATATCAGTCGCGGATTTTTCGCTTTCAAGGAATAATGGACTCATAATCAAACAACAACTCCGAGAAACCTAAGTTTCCCGGAGTTGTTTTATTTACAGTTTAGTATTTTTCTTAAAGAAAACTAATCTGTATAATGTCCTTATTACCAGATTATAAACTACTGAATAGTAATTACAGTATTTGGTAAATCTACTTCAACATCTGTATAAACAGTTGTATCCGGAACCTGAACTTTTACAACAAGTTTTGTAACTGTAAAGTTATTCTGACGAGCAATTGTATCGTTTGTAATATCTACATTTACCTTACCAGGTACATTGTTAATTGTTCCTTCAACCTTGACAATATTGCTAGCTAATGCAGAACTATTAATCTTGTAACCATTATAATCTACTTCCTGAATAGCTTTTTCAAGAGCCTGTTTTACAGTTGCACTAGAACCAAACTGTAATACATTTGATGAAGAATACTCAGGAGTGAAAGTAACAGATGCTTTACCCTGATTATCAGAGATTACAAAATTAGAAGTATATACCTTTCCGTTATATCTTGCAATTACTGTATAAGATCCAGCGCCAAGACTTTTTGTCTTATAGGCACCACCTGAAACTACACTAATGTTCAAATTCTTACCAGTTACAGAACCAAGAGAAGATGTAGCAGTAACACCATCAACGTTAATTGCGGCATTTGTTTTTACTGTTCCTGTAACAGGTGCAGCTTCATTACCTTCATAACCAAAGATAACCGTTCCATCGGCTTTTTTAACTGTGTAAATTACACCAGAATTTACAACTGTTTTATCAACGCCGCCAGCAACACCAATCAGGCTAGCTTTAATGTCAGCTTGATCTGAAGTCTTATCAAGATTTCCTTCTTTAACAGTAGTATCTACAGTTTCATTATCAAAGCTTACTCGGTAGCTGTCAATTTTAGAAATATCATTTTTATCCGTTGGCTCTGAAACAACAATGGTAAGTACCTGGGATACTGGATTTTTACTATCTTTCCAATACTGGATGTAGTAATTATAAGTACCAATCTTAGCAGGAGTAACTCCAGAAGGAGCAACATCAACAGTTACTTTGTTACCAGTTGCACTAATAGAAGGAAGTTTCTCGCCGTTTGAGGAATCTTTATACTCAGGCTTGATATAGTCAGTACCTAATGTCCAGTCATCACCATACTGATCTTTTAATGTTGCTTTAACTGTTCTCATTGTGTTTGCTGTATTAGAGATTGTAAGGTAGTTCTTATCTAATGTGATAGAAGCAACTTCTCTCTTAGCAACAACATCGATAGCTACAGATCCAACAATCTTGTTGTCTCTGTCTTTAAATAACAAATAAGCAGTACCGACTTTAACACCCTTAAGAACTACGGATCTTGTCTTATTGCTATCTACAGTGATTGTGTTACTGTCAAGCATCAGAACGCTCTTGTCAGAAGATTCAACAGTATATTTGTTATATACAGAATCGGAAACTTCTTTTCCATCGGCATCCTTAATCTTAAAGTATGCTGTTGTACGAGTTGTATCTTCTACAGCAATCTTGTTTGAATCCTTAGCCTTGTCAAATGACTTACCTGCTTTATCAATCTTTACAGCAAATTCGCTGACTGCAGACTGATCTACTGCTGTAATGGTTACTTTCTGTGCAGCGATATTATCAACTGGCTTACCATCTTTGTCATATTTTCCAGACTTGTATGAGATTTCTGCAACTGCAGTATCTCCAGCCTTGTTCAGATAAAGGTTGCTTCCACTTGTGTAACCATTTCCATTTGTATTGATGGTAAATGTATAAGAAGAATCAGCCTTTCCGTAAGGAAGTTCTTTGACAATTACACCACTAGCATCCTTGGAAACTAATTTGATTTCCTTTTCTGTAGCATATGGAATTGTCAGTGGATCAACTGAAATAGATGTAACCTTTCCATCAGTAGCTTTGAAAGACTTTGTAATACCATCAAGTGTTACATCATAATCAGCAGCATCGCTGAGGTCAGCGAACATAGTCAGGGTAACTTTTGTTGTGTTCTTGGAATCAACAGCAATCTTTGATACCGGGTACTTAACATTTGTCTTAGGATTTACTACTGTAAAATCAGTTGCCTTAAGAGCTTTTGTATCTCCCGCAACATCTACAGTAAGCTCTCTAAGTTTTGACTGTGTTACACTGTTAAGGATAAATTTCTTAACTTCGATATCCTGAGTAGTTTCAGCAGAATCCTTACCAACGGTAATCTTAGCTGTGATTGTTGCCTTACCAGCCTTAACACCAGTTACTGTACCGTCAGCTGCTACTGTTGCAATAGAATCATCGCTTGATGTGTAAGTAATCTTAGCTCTTGAAGAATTTTTCTTAGTATTTGTTAACTTAGTTGTGCTTCCAATAGCTACTACTGAATCTCCAGATAAAGCAACGCCTACCTTAGCAACTTTCAGTGTGTAAGTAAGTTTCTTTGTCTTTGCCTTAGCACTCTTCTTTGTAGAAGTCTTGTAAGTTACCTTAACCGGAAATACGTATGGTATTTTCCACGGAAGTGTTGGAAATACCGGATTTATAAACAGAGTTTGGGGCAAAATTATTGCTACAAGTAACACGTAATCAACATATAAGAGACTGGCAAGTGACAAAAATGAGGAACCACTTATAACGTAGAATATCAAATTTCGGCAACAGTACAAAACGGAATATGTAATACAAAAAGTGCCAGCATTCAGCAATAAATCGAATACTGACACTTTTGAGTGATCGCAAGTAAAGTTTTCCGTTCCTCGGAATATTCTTTTTTAGTTCTTCCGCAAGACCTTTTTCTTTATAACTCTTTGTTTTATATAGAATATGGGTTATTACAGATTATAGAAGCTTTCTTAACGTGATAGCAGAATCCACAGATTCTTTTTCCATTCCATCTGCAACTAACTGTTCCGGAGTTTTTCCTTCTTTCAGCTTTTGGACGATCTCAAGCAAGGTTTTCCGTTCTTCAGAACGACCTTTTGCTAGACCTTTTTCAATCCCTTCTGCTAGTCCTTCCTCTCGGCCTTCCTCTCGGAGAACATCTTCATATTTCTTTTCATCAAATTCAGTAAGACACATATCACACACCTCCCTGCGATGCTGTTCCAAAAAATCTCTGAGAATATTTTCCTCTATGCATTCCCTGACGGCAAGATCAATGGCTTCTTTTAATTCCATGGAATCCCGGTATCTTTTGATTTTTGCAACAAAGACCGCGTATTCATATAAAACGTGGCAACTGTCCATGATGGACTGATTTTTCCCACTGTTTATGTTGATCATTGTGGCTGTCCATTCATATTCACCAGCTCCGGTATCTGTTTCAAAGGCATCCGATAACCGCAGAGTCCTTCGTTCTTCCGCCATGTCCTTTTCACTTCCATTGTAAAATACAATGTAGTGGGGGCGTGGGATTTTCAACAGATGCTTGCTGTACAGCCGCTCGGAACGGTGAATCAGTTTCCGGTACAGATCCGCATAATACAAAAATCCACGGAGCGGCATATTCGGGTTATAGGAACTCTGATGTTCATAAAGGCTCAATGTTTTGTCAACCAGAAATGAAACATCATTTTTGTATTTCATGTAAATGACATCTTCCAGAGTTGTATACTCCAGATCATCTGGATCGGTATATGAGGTATGATTTACCGCATTATAAAGACTCAATGCATTTTCCCCGTTTTCACCAAACAGTTTTCGAAATACGGTATCCTTGTATTTTTTATTTACATGAATGTCATCATTTGTTTTTGTCATTGACCGTCGGGATTCCTTTCGTTAAAATCCTTTGTTTATCTACCTATATTATAGCATATGGCACAAGGATTACAACTGAAACAATTTGTCACTTATCTGTTTCTTATGTGTTAATTGTGTGTTACTTGTAGTGCTAATATTGCTTCCATTTATTTTCACAAATCCGGTATTTCCAACACTTCCGCGCAAAATACCATGCGTATTTCCGGTTAAGGTAACTTACAAGACTTCTACAAAGA
>ERZ779660.649-NODE-649-length-19512-cov-14.263607_pt1 | contig 19512 bp, 8 predicted proteins | sample MGYA00511906_ERZ779660 | MGnify/ENA primary metagenome ERZ779660 (study PRJEB29588, sample SAMEA2156906) | human gut metagenome | biome: human gut; feature: human-associated habitat; material: faeces | place: Denmark | collected 2008/2010 ... | reverse complement strand
CCATAATGAAATGTCCTTTCTTGATTTAATTGTTTGTATGTTACAAATTTACGCAAAAATGTTTGAACGCCAATCTTTTTATATTGTTTTTGTGTAGCAACAAGTAGATTTTCTTCATATTCTTTCCTCGTAGCAGATTAATCTGTTTGTTGCTCAATTCTTCTTTTTTTTGTTCTTATTCTTCATAATCGGTAAACTATGAAAAGGCTGTTCCTTCATAATTGGTTTTCATTTTTTTTACTATAGACAAGGCAATGTCCTATTGTCTTTTTGTCACCCGTTCAACCTCAGCCAATCCCATGTTAATGAGAATCATCACCACAATCCACACGATGACGGTGAGGGCTATCGGAACGAGGTATATGCTGCTGCCGATGTTAGACATTGGTGAGTCCCATGCGGCATGAAGAATGACAGGTATGATGAACAGACGCAGGAACCTCTTGTCGGTTAAGAGCGATGTGTCGAAACGTCGCAAGGCCTTGCCTGCTATGACCAAGGCTGCTCCCGATATTGCTGCCCAGGTGACATGTCCGCCGGGCGCGAGGAAACCGCGAATGATGATGCTTTGGTTTATCGCATCCATCATCATTGAGGCATCAAGCTGTCTGCCATAGGCGGCATAATAGCCCGAGTTTTGGAAGAAGGCGAGCACAGGTTGCAAGGCATAGCCTGCCGACTCGAAAGCGGCGAAGCCCGCTCCCACGCTTGCGCCTATGAGCAGTCCGACGAGAATGCTCAGACGTTTCATCTTGCTGAGGAACCAGAACACGATGACGGCCTTGCCTGCTTCCTCCACAATGCCCGTCACGATGGCACCTATGAGGTTTAGCTCGTGGCTGCCCACTATGGAGAAGAGCATCAGCGTTGCCACCAGCGAGGCACATCCTCCCACAAGGAAGGTCTGTATGACCTTATACAGGCTGATGTTGCGCCATGCGTTGACTTCCATGAACATGATCATCGTTGAGAGAGGCACGGTGAACGAGCCAACCACAATCATGCCGGGTAGGGCGTTAGGGTTGCCGAAGAGGTTGCAGCAGAGCCACAAGAGGGCAAAGGCTGCTGTGAACATGAGGAACACGCGGCTGTAGAGCCATGGTCTCGGCCACTCTTTCGACACCAGTTGCGGTGGTGGCGTGGTGGCGTGTGTGCCGCATATAAATATGTCTTCGGCCTCCTCCACGGTGTGGCTCTTAAACACATCGGTGAAGAGCATGCGCCAGTTGAGGTCGGCAGGCCTGTCGTTGCCCACATACTCGTTAAGATGGTCCACAAACGAGCTGGCGGCGCTCTGGCCTCTGCCTTGGGCATGGTTGCCGTTGTTGTTGCTTCGTTGTGTGCGTTGGCCGCCTTGTAACGGCTGCAGGTCGCTTCCGCAACGTCCGCAGAAGCGTGCGTCGTCGGGTATGGGGTTTCCGCAGTTTGGACAATATCTCATAATCTTCTTGTTTTTTGTTAATTTGCTTTTACTTATTCAATTCGCTTTAGCATCTACAAAATTAAGAAAAAAACGTCTCCTACAGCATTGATTGTTTGGATATTGTATGAAATGGGCCATTTAAGTTATGTTTTGTCTCTTGCAACTGTTAAATGTCCTTCTTTTTCATGAATGCGAGTGTGCCGAGGGCACAGAACGAAGCTTGTAAGAAGACGGCCCACATGATCGCAAATTCTTGATTTCGTGAAACAACCAATGATGCAATGGTGTTTATGCCGAGGCTTATGGCAACAATCCATATACGGTCGTGCCACAGCGTTTCGCCAAACGTGCGGTTCCAACGCTTGTTCATTACAAAGCCAGCAATAGACACTCCGATGGTGGACAAGATGAGACCTAACAGATATCCGAAAGAGTCGCACCGTCCTGTGATGACATTAACCATCCAATCATAAGAAGTCTCTCCTTTAAACATAAAGTAGAAAAATGTTTCCATAAGTTCTTGTCTGCCGTGGCGTCCAAGATTGTTGCACAGGACGTAATCGGGTATTGACGTAACTGTTATCAGCACGCCTAACCCTGCAAACCATTTCACGACGGTCATCCCTAATGATTCATTTCCACTTTTTCCTTCGTCGTCTTGTGCAGATCTGTCCACAACGGTGCTGTCTTGCTTGATATCGGTCTCCTCGTTTGTGGCTACGTCGAGGGCCTTGAGAAAGTCGTTAACCGTCTTATAGCGTTTGTTTTGTTGCGGAGCCATCGCCTTTTCCACAACCATTGCAACGGATGAGGTCACACCAACGGCAAGCAATTCCTTCTTCGGAAACCCGAAGTTCAGAATGTCGGAAGCCTCTGGTGGTCTTTGCCCTGTAAGCATTTTCAGCATCGTGGCACCGAGGGCGTAGACGTCCATCTGCACCGGAAAATCTTTGCCTTCGCGGTGGTTGGCCTGTTCTATAGGCGCATAGCCAGGCGTTCCAGACCCAACGGTTGTGCTGCTCTCAGGCTGTCCGTTTTGGTCATACTGCTTCGACAGGCCGAAGTCGATAAGAATGGCGGTCTTCTCGTCTGCCATCATCACGTTTGCAGGCTTCACATCGAGGTGAAGCATGCCCATCGAGTGCATGCAGCTTAGGGCAGAGCCAACCTGTCTTGTTATGCCCACCGTCTCGTCAGTAGACAGCCGTCCTTTTGCGGCGATGAGGCTGTCAAGGCTCTGTCCGTCGATATATTGCATGACATAATAGGATGTGCTGTTGGCGCGGAAGGCGTCAACGACCATCACAATGTTCTTGTGGCGCAGCCTGCTGAGGTGATCGCTCTCCTGTTCAAACTTACGCTTGTAATAGTCGAACATGCCCTCGCGGTTACTGCTTGTCACGGATGTGTTTTCGCGTCCATTGATGTCGCGCATAAAAAACTCCTTTATGCAGAACAGCTGCTCCACCTCGTCCTCGCCCACAATGTTTTTGGCAAGGTAGGTTATGCCGAACGACCCTTGTCCCAGAGTCTTCAGCAGCGTGTAGCTGGCGTTGCCTCCCTTCAGAACGGTGCCTGCAGGAAGAGCGCTTTGTGTGGTGTCTATGTTTGCCATTTGTTTTTTTGCTTTGCCTTAACAGGTGGTTATGTTTAGTTGTGTCGCGTTTTATGATTAACGCAGCTTTAATGCTTCAAAATTACAAAAAAAATTTTTGTTGTGCAAACCTGTGCAAATGCCGTTTACCCGCTTTTTGCGTTTATTTGTGCTTAAACGTCGCTATTTCGTGCTTAAACGGTTGAAAATAGTGCTTAAAAAACTTTTATTTTTTTTTCGTATGTGGCTCTTCTTCGGCTATCTATCAAAGAAACGAAGCCTATCTACGTCACTTACGCCCCGTAACATAGGCATTTACGATTGCTATCTACGTCACTTATTATCTCAAGCAAGCGCCGCCTTCGGCGCCGCTCTGGCAAGCGACAAAGTCGAGCGCGGCGACGCTTGTTTGAGATTAATATCCGTTATATATATGCGAAAGTTTAGTAAAAGTAAAAAAGAAATTTCGTGTACCTTATAAATATACGAAACTTCTTTTACAGAGGCTTGTTATTCGTTTTCTTAGAAGAAAAGGTCATTTTTTCCCCCCCCCCACGATTCTTCTTGGGGCAAAGATTCTTGTCCTTTTTGTCCTCGTCAGGGTCTTCTATGTTTTTGCTTTCATCGTTCTGTGTGCCTACATTATTAATATTGGCGGTTTCCGAGCCTTCCTTCTGTTTCGGTCCGTTGTCGTTGTTGTCGCTGTCGCTTTTTTCCTCTTTGCTTGCTTTTCCGTCTTTCAGAGCTTTGATTAGCTGTTTTATCGCAGCTCGCGACACCACGATATTGGTAAAGTTGCCGTTCTGGTCCATTAAGGTGAAGCTTTCTTTCGTAATACACGCATACACAACCTTCTTCAGGTTGACGATGTGGCTACGTCCCACCTTCACAAAGCAGGTTCCGTTGTCAAGTTTCCATATTTCGTTGTCTAGCTGTGACAGTCCGTAAGGCAGAAGCATCTTACTGTCTCGTGTGAAAAACACGTTGGTGTAATGGCCTTCTGCCTTAAAATAAAGTACGTCCTCAAGCATAGCTCCGAACGATTCGTCACGTTTAAATAGTTTTAGCATCATAAGTTTTGTTTTTTTTGGGTTGATAACCTCTCCGTTTCAAGAGCCTCGTCGCTGTGACGCGCCGTTGATTGCGAAGAGAAAAAGTCTCGTTAATAATTTATAGAGTGGTTCTTTCCACTTTTTCTATTCTTCTGTTCTACTATTTTTTTTGTTTTTTTGAATTCGGTTTTTTTATTGTTTATTGGTTTTTCTTACCCGTTGTAACCCTTAGCTTGCTATAAAAAGTCTTGAACTACCCCATGAAAGTCTTAACAAGGTGTAAATTTAATATTTTTTTTAGAGTTTGCAAACAATGCGACTGTTAATTTTCACGAACCATAGGGATTTTTACACGAATGAGCGGCAAAACGGCTTGATGTAAGGTTAAAATGTGCTCTTTTTGCCTTTGTTAACTGATAGTTAGGGCGTTAAACCACTCGGTGCAAACGTCGCGACAACTCGTGCAAAAAAACCGAGCGTTCGGGAAATAGGCATTTAATAAGTGTTTGCGGTTGTGAAAAAATATCGAAATTTGCAGAGTGAAGGATAGAAAGAGCGAATTGATGTGGATATATGACTGTAACGAAAACTACGGGCTGTTAGTTGGCTCTTGAAATCTGAAAAAATAAAACATAACAATAACAAAAAACAAAAGATTATGAAGAAAATCTTGACTTTGATGGCAGCAATGTCGGCTGTAACCGGTGCTGTTGCTAATGATTTCGACTGGCAGAGCATACCGGCCAAACCCGCAACGGATGCTTCTAACATGGTTAAAGGCTACAATGGCCTGTATTTTGTGGACAATACCTTCTCTTTCAAGGTAGATGCAGGAGATGAGGTTCAGCTTACCGTGAACGGCAAGAATCTTACCGTGAATGTAGGCGGTAAAGATCTGAATATAGAGCTGAAGAACGGCAAGATATCGTTCAAGGCTACTGCCGGTGGACAGGTAACCCTTAAGATGGGCGAGCAGACTGCCGTTACTGCAATCTATGTAGAGTCGGACAACTACCGCAAGGCTCTTGAGCAGATAAAGACCGTGGGTAAGGGTTCTGTAAACGAGGCTGTAGCAAAAATATCAGACTACTCGAAGAAGACGGATCCCAATAACATGAAAGACGGCAAAGAACTGTCGTTTGAGGGCTTCTACACAGCCATAAAGACACAGATAAACACAGAGGCCGAAAAGGTGGCCGCGCTGGAGGCCGAACTGGCCGAGCGCAAGGCCAATAATACAGTGTCGCAGGAATGGTTGGATGAACTGAAAGAAGAGCTTAAAGAAATAAAGGGAAACGTAAACGGTTTCGTGACCGAAGCTTCTAAAGCCGAGAATACGTACAATCAGGTTACGAAGACCTTGTGTGCTGAGCTTGACGAACGCATAAAGGAAGCGAGAAACACTGACACAGGCACGGACTATGGCCTCGCCAACTACGAGAACAATAGTACTAAATATATATACGAACTGAAATCGAACGGCTACGCTGACGTGAACAGCCCCAAGGCTGACTGGTGCGAGAGCGAGCTTCAGAATATAGAGAAGGCCCGCGATGCCATAAAGAACAACGCCATGAAGTTGCTCTCCACATTCCCCAACATCATATGGACGGCTGTCGACTACACAGCAGAGTACAGCACGCTGAAAAATCAGGTAGACAACATGATAGCTCGTGCCATAGTTGAGAGAGACTATGTAAAGACCAAGAAATTCAGCAATCTGTCTGACAACGTAACAAAGCTTGACGATGTGCTGAAGGCCAAGGACGCAGAGGGCAACACTATCTTCACAAAGCCCGCGGGCTATGACGCATGGGCTGCGAACGTGAAGAAGATAAACGATTTTGTGGCCACGACCGACAATCGCCGTCTCTTCACGCAGGCACAGCTCAACACCATGCCTGTAGGCCTTTACACAAGTGCCGAGACAAGTTTCGAGCAGTTTAAGACCGACTTTGCCAATCAAGCCGAGGCTGCCCTTAACAAGCTGGCCAAGGCAGCACAGGATATTATTGACACCTACAGCTACAAGATAGCCGCCAAATACCAAAACGAGAAAGATACGCGCGAAAAATACGAAAAGGAATTCTCAAAGCTGCAGGCTGACCTCAATGGCTACAAGAAGACCATTACTGAGAAGCAGTACGAGGAGGTGGTTGTTGGTTATACCACAATTGCCGACAATATTGAGGCCATAAATAAGGCCATATTGGGTGATCCCACTACCGGCGAGAAGGGTCTGTGGACCGAAACCTTGAGCGCACAGAAGAATGAGGTGCTTGAAAACAACGCAAAAGCAGCTGGGAAGCTCACCGGCATGATAGATAAAGTGCGTGCCAACTACAACACCAAGGTGACTGACGGCATAGAGAAGTGGAAGGCTGCCGGCTTTCGCAACGATGACATGGTGACGTATCTTGAGGCATGCCAACGAGCTCTCTTCGACATTGTGAACAAGCTGGACAAGGCTAAGGATGACATCAACAGCGACGTGGAAAAGTTGGCCGACGTGATAGATGGCGTGGAAGACGTAGAGTTCGACCCCAACGCCGACAAGTACCGCTTCACAGGCAAAAACAAGGACGGTGTCGCTTATTCCACCATCATTTCCGACATAGAGACCCAGATAAACACCCAGCTTGACCTCGCCATCGACAAGGCTAACGAAACGGCCTACCAGTTCTTCCTCAACGAAGCCGGCACTGAAGAGACCATGACCGTAAAATATGCTGATAATATCTATAAGTCTCTGAAGGAAAGCCTTACCAGTGGTTGGAACAACTCTATGATGAGCACCGCTGCCTTCAACGCTTTCGACAAGCGCTATAAGGGCATTCTTGACAAGGCAGATAACAATGGCGTAGGCGAAAATTATCTTGCTGATGCCAAGAAGAAGGCTACCGAGTACTACAACGCCAAGACCATGGCCGACAATATTGGCAAGCTTACTACTGACTACCTGTCCAAAATACAGGGTGCTGTGGCAGAGGTAAACACTAACCTCACTGCTTACACAGGTCTTTATGAGGGCGTTTCAAGCCGTAAGGTGAAGTACACCGCAGCCAAGGCCAAGGAGGCAACTTATGTGAAGGATTACATGGCTGCTACGGGCGCTGAGGAAGAGGATGCCATGAAGTTTGTAAGCGACAAGCTCAACGAGATAAGCGATGTTATTTCTAAATTCTCGTCAGAGCTTGAGAGCAAGGCTCTTTCTGCCTCCAAGCTTGACGGCACTAAGACGTTCGCAGATTTTGACAAGGGCTACGATATGGTGACCAACTATCAGGCTTACCAAGCCAACGAACAGGCTTTGGCCGATGCCAACAAACTTGTGGCTAACGTGGAGGCCGACATAACCAACCTTAAGGCACAGATAGCCGACTACCGCGACGATGCCAAGGCCATAGGCGACGCTGCCATCGACAAGGCACAGACTGTGCTGGATGCACAGAAGAAGGACATTGAGGCCAACTATGCCAAACTTGAGCTTGGTACCACCTTCCCCAACACCATAAAGGGTGTGCTTGAGGCAGTACGCGCTGACCTCAAGAAGGCTGCTGAGGATGCCAAAAAGCAGCAGGAAGGCGGCAAATTGGACATTAACGGCGACGGCGAGATAGACGGAGACGACGTTATGCAGAAGCTTGACGAGTCGAAGAAGACTGGCGATGTGAACGCATTCATGGACTTCGTAAACCGTTACCTCGAGCTTATAGCCGAGTAATTTACATAAATCTTTTCAAGAGATACGGTCTGCCACTATCGGCAAGGCCGTACTCTTGGCTGATTTGTAGATACCAACATCAATTTTTTTTACGATTTAAAATTATGAAACATACAAAACTATATAGATGCCTTTTAGCGCTGGCTGTCATGATGGTGGCAAGTGTGGGCGCAATGGCGCAGGAGCTCTCTCTCAAAACGGTGACGTTCCTCAAGCCAGGACAAAAGGCTACCATAGCTGTAGGTCTGAAAAACAGCAGTGCTGTAGATTATGTACAGGCCCGCATAGCCCTGCCCGAGGGTTTGTCGTTCGTGGAAGAGGAAGGCAATGCAAAAGCTTTTGCCAACAAGGCAGCAGGCCGTGCCATGGACAAGATGGAGTTCAGTTGCCTTAGGAAGGATGCACAGGTAGGCTCCTTCATTGGCATGGGTGAAGTGGTAGCCGGCGAGGGTGATGTGTTCACGTTCGACGTGAACGTTGCTGCCGACTATACCGGAACAAAACAGATTGAACTTACAAAGGTTCAGGTGCGCCAGAACGGCACTGGGCTTGTAAAGGCCGACCTCGTGACAGGCAAGACTGCTAGTACAGCTGACGAGGTTACGGTAAAGGGTGCCACCGCTGCTTTAACGGTAGGCACACCGGAGACGGTTACTTTCAATGTAGCTTTCGATAAGACTGTGCTTACGGCTGCCTCTTTCATCGTGACCTTGCCCAAAGGCGTGAAGTATGTCGACAATTCTGCCGCAGTTGGTGCCATTTGCCCCAACCACAACGCCTACTACACCGATGGCGTGTACACCATCATGGTTAAAAACTTCATGAAGGACGCTTCCTTCTCTGCTACTGAGGGCGTGCTTGGCTCGTTCCAGATAGTGGCCGACGACACCTTTGTGGACGGCTCTGAAATACTGTTCACCAATGTGCGCACCTCTGCCAATATTGTTCAGCCTGGCGGCTCGAAGAAAGCTACCGAGTTTCTGGGTGCCGATTTTGCCATCAAGTTGACCAAGGCCGAAGTTACAGGCATCAACGGTGTAACAGCCGACGAGCTTGGTGCTGACGCTGTATATCAGCTCAACGGTGTGCGCACAGACCAGATGAAGCAGGGCGTTAACATCGTCGTTAAGAATGGCAAGGCAATCAAGGTTCTTAAGAAGTAAACAGCTTTAAAAGAGATATATCCTTTCAATTCGTAGTTTTGTGGCTATTAAAAAAATAGAGTAAAGTTTTTACACAAGACGTTTATAACAGACCACCCATGGCTATGTTTTCTCAGTTTTTGCATAGTCTGGGTGGTTTTTTACAATAAAAAATTTATTTAAATTATCTATCCTACATATTTTAGGCAGTGTGTATACCATGAAGACACAAGCAAATTCGTTTCTTTATGCTTTAGTGCGTGATGCATTGAAGCATATTTTTTTATATCTGAAATATACTAAAACAAGGGCGTTGAGCGTTATTTTAAAGGTATATTGCGGTTTCTTCAAAAACAGATGTCAAGAAACCGCATGTCTTTAGGCAAGAGAAAGACCTGAAGAAGAAATTGCCGCTTAACATGTTGAACATTGATTACAGAACAAAAGCATGATTGATTATATCAAAGGCGAACTTGCCGAACTGACACCGGCACAGGCCGTTATCGAGGCGGCAGGCGTGGGTTACGCCCTCAACATATCGCTTAACACCTACACCGCCATACAAGGCAAGAAAGATGTGAAACTCTTTGTCCATGAGTCGCTTGTTACAGGTGGACGCGACGACAGCTACACCTTCTTTGGCTTTGCCTCCAAGCAGGAACGCGACCTCTACCGTCTGCTTATCAGCGTGTCTGGCGTGGGTGCCAACACAGCCCGCATGATCCTTTCGGCAGCATCGCCCGCTGACCTCAGCAACGCCATTGCCTCTGGCAACGAACGGCTGCTTAAGGGTGTTAAAGGCATCGGTCTGAAGACCGCCCAGCGCATTATTGTAGACCTTAAGGACAAAGTTGTGGTTCTCGGCATCGCTCAAGAGGTTACCGTGGGCGAGGGTGGCAGCACCGTGGCTGTTAACAACGAGGTCATGGATGAGGCTGTCTCTGCTCTCACCATGCTTGGTTTCTCGCCCGCACCCTCAGCCAAGGTTGTCAAGGCGTTGCTTGAAGAGAACGCCGCCATGCCCGTGGAGCAGGTTGTCAAGGAAGCGTTGAAGCGCATAAAGTAGCGCATAAAGAAATATAAGAAACTGAATGAAGCAAAGGAATCTTTTTCTTTCAATAATAACATGTCTGCTCGTTGCCGTTGTGGCGAGCTATGCCTTTGCTGTGCCTTTTCGTCAGGACGACCGCATACGCCGCGCTCAACGCCAGCAGGGTGTGCAGCGCAATGGCGCAAACCAGCGACAGGGTGAAGCGCAGCGACAGGGTGGGGCACAGAAGAACCTTCCTTCCACGGACAGCATCTTGGCGCAGCCCATCATAGAGAACGAAGACACCATTCCCGACTCGTTGCTCCATCCGCGTTGGAAAATACAACGCACTATGCCCATCACCCTCAGCGACCTCAACCAGGGCGCTGCCGACCTGCGCCGTCCCGACAACCTTAAGCAGGAGGTGGTCTATAACGACACCATCAACCGCTACATCATTGGTTCCAAAATAGGCGACTCTTACATCAACGCCCCTGTCATGATGACGCCCGAGGAGTATAGAAAATGGAGCGAGCGCAAGGCCATGCAGAGCTATTTCCGTTCAAAGAACGATGAGATTTACAAGGCCAAGGGCAAGGAGAAATTCGACTTTACCGACATGCATTTCGACCTCGGTCCCGCCGAAAAGATCTTCGGCCCCGGCGGCGTGCGCATAAAGACCCAGGGAACGGCAGAACTGAAGTTTGGCGCCACGATGAAGAACATCGACAACCCGTCGCTGCCCATCAGAAACCGCAAGACAACCAATATCGACTTTGACGAGAAGATAAACCTCAACGTCAACGGAAAGGTTGGCGACAAGGTCAACATGAACCTTAACTACAACACCGACGCCACCTTCGATTTCGACTCACAGAACCTCAAGCTCAAGTATGACGGCAAGGAAGACGAGATCATAAAGCTCGTTGAGGCTGGCAACGTGTCGTTTCCCAGCAACTCGTCGTTGGTCAAGGGTGCGTCCTCACTCTTTGGCTTGCGCACCGACCTGCAGTTTGGCAAGCTGAAGCTCCAGCTCGTTGCCTCGCAGAAGAAGTCGACAACCAAGAGCGTGTCGACAAAGGGCGGCACACAGTTCACGCCCTTCGAGATCGACGCTGCCAACTATGAAGAAAACCGCCACTTCTTCCTCTCACAATATTTCCGTGAGAAATATGATGCCGGCATGCGGTCGCTCCCCAACCTCACCACAGGCATAAAGATTAACCGCGTGGAGGTGTGGGTCACGAACAAGACAGCCACAACCAGCAACACACGTTCCATCATAGCCCTTACCGACCTGGGCGAGAACACGCTTGTACATAACCACATGTGGCAGACCACAGGCTTGCAGGTGCCTGCCAACGCCGCCAACACCGAATATCAGACCATGGTGGAGCAGTATGGTGCTGCCCGCGACATCGATCAGACATCGACCGTGCTCGACGGTATCGGCTCCTTTGCCGGTGGCAGCGACTATGAGAAGCTGTCGAGCGCCCGTCTGCTCAGCTCTTCCGAGTATAGCGTCAACACCGCCCTCGGCTACATCTCGTTGAAGACCTCGTTGCAGACCGACCAGGTGCTTGCCGTGGCTTACGAGTACACTTATGGTGGACAGACCTTCCAGGTGGGCGAGTTTGCAAGCGACGTGACGGACGTGTCACAGGCTCTCTTCGTCAAGGCGTTGAAGAACACCAGCAACAACCCTTCTCAGGGCAACTGGCGACTGATGATGAAGAACGTCTACTATCTCTCTTCACAGGTGGAGAAAGAGAAGTTCCGTCTCGACGTCAAGTTTCAGAGCGACACGGCAGGCGTGTACCTCTCTTACCTGCCTGAGCCACAGACCAAGGACCAGCCGATCATCAGAGCCCTCGGTGCCGACCGTCTCGACAACAACAACAAACCTCACCCTAACGGCTATTTCGACTTTGTCGAGGGCTACACCGTGTCCAACGGTCGCGTGTTCTTCCCGCAGGCAGAGCCGTTCGGAAAAGGAATATACAGTTTTCTCGTGAGCCGTGGCGTGCCTGCCGACAAGGCAGAGAAATATGCGTTCACCGAGCTTTACGACTCGACCAAGACCGTTGCCAAGCAGATAGCAGAGAAAGACAAGTACATGCTGTCGGGACAGTTTAAAGGCACGGCAGCCAACATCATCTCGCTCGGCGCATACAATGTGCCGCAAGGCTCGGTGGTCGTTACGGCAGGTGGCGTGAAGCTCACCGAAAACTCCGACTATTCTGTCGACTATAGCGCTGGCGAGGTGACCATCCTCAACCAGAGCATCATCGATGCGGGCACGTCTGTCAACGTGTCGTTGGAGAGCAACAGCGACTACGGTCAGCAGCGCAAGACCATGTTCGGAATGAACTGGGAGTACGACTTCTCGAAAAACTTCCAGATGTCGGGAACCATACAGCACCTCTCGGAGCAAGCCCTCACCACAAAGGTTAACATGGGCAGCGAGCCGCTCAACAACACGTTGTGGGGCGTTAACATGAACTGGAAGAAGGAGAGCCAGTGGGTCACCAACATGCTCGACAAGATACCGTTCCTCCATCTCACGCAACCCTCAAACATCTCGTTCTCGGGCGAGTTTGCACAGCTCCTGGCAGGACAGAGCCACGGCACGCAAGACAACGCCTCTTACATTGACGACTTTGAAGACACAAAGAACACCATCGACGTGAGCACCCCCACATCATGGATCATCTCAAGCGTGCCGACCATGTTCCCCGAGAGCAAGGACAAGACCTCTCTCGCCAGCGGCTACAACCGTGCCCGCCTGGCTTGGTACACCATCGACCCGCTCTTCACGCGTCGTTCCTCGTCGCTCACCCCATCCCACATAAAGAGTGACCTTAACCAGCTGTCAAACCATTATGTGCGTGAGGTGCCTGTGCGTGAGCTGTTCCCGAAACGCAACCAGAACAGCTACAGCGGAGCAACATCGATGCTCAGCGTGCTCAACCTCGCTTTCTATCCGTCAGAGCGCGGTCCTTACAACTTCAGCACGGATCTTGCCTATGACGGAACGCTCAACAACCCCGAGAACCATTGGGGCGGCATGATGCGCAAGCTCGACACCAACGACTTTGAGGCAGCCAATATAGAATATGTGGAGTTTTGGATGCTTGACCCCTTCATCTACAGTCGGCGCGACGGCAACGCCAGCGACTTTGGCGGCGATTTCTATCTTAACCTCGGCGAGGTGAGCGAAGACATTCTGCGCGACGGAAAGAAATTCTATGAGAGCGGAATGCCCGTCGACGGCTCCAACAGTTTCGTAAAGACACAATGGGGCAAGATCCCCACACAGGCCACCGTGACCTATTCGTTCGCGTCGGCCAAGGGAGCGCGTGCCTTGCAAGATGTGGGCTTCAACGGACTGAACGACCAGGAGGAGCAGACCTTCGAGACCTATCAGACCTTCCTGAAGACCATTGAGGGCAAGATCAGCAAGGCCGCCTACGACTCAATATGGGCAGACCCCGCTGGCGACAACTACCACTATTTCCGTGGCTCCGACCTCGACCGCATGGAGGCCCCTATCTTGCTGCGTTACAAGTATATCAATAACCCGCAAGGCAACTCGCCCGACAACGACAGTCGCACCGAGGGCTACGACACCTCTTACAAGACCACCCCCGATGTGGAGGACATAAACCAAGACTACACGCTTAACGAATATGAGAAATACTATCAGTATCGCATCTCCATTCGTCCCGAGGACCTCGTTGTGGGTCAAAACTACATCGTCGACAAGCGCGAGGTGTCGCCAAAGTTGAGAAACGGCGAGACCGACCATGTCACATGGTACCAGTTCCGCATACCCTTGAGCGACTATGAGCAGCGCGTGGGAGGCATCAGCGATTTCACATCCATACGTTTCATGCGTATGTTCCTCGCAGGCTTCAAGAAGCCCATCGTTCTGCGCTTTGGCAACCTCGACCTCGTCTATGGCAAGTGGCGCATGTATAACCAGACGCTCGATGCCACGGCTCCACAGCAGGGCAAGATGACGATGGGTGCTGTCAACATTGAGGAGAACAACGACAAGTCGCCCGTCAATTATGTGTTGCCTCCCGGCATCAGCAGAGCACAGGACCCCTCGCAGCCCCAGCTTGTAGAGAGCAACGAGCAGGCGTTGTCTATGAACGTCGAAAACCTCGGTCACGGCGAGTCGAAGGCTGTGTATAAGAACACCACCCTCGACCTCCGGCAGTATAAGCGCATGCAGATGTTTGTGCATGCCAACTCGCTCGACCCCAACACCACCAATCTGCAAGACAACCAGCTGGCGGTGTTCATACGCCTCGGCTCCGACTATAAGAGCAACTATTATGAGTATGAAATTCCGCTGTCGCTCACGCCGTGGAAGTCGAACTATGGCATGAACTCGCCCACCGACCGTCGCTTGGTGTGGCCCGAGGAGAACATGCTCGACGTGCCCCTGTCGCTCTTCACGGCTGTGAAGAAAGCCCGCAACAAGGCCAAGGCCGCCGGCACAGCCTCTTACAGCCGCCCCTATTCGGCCTACGATGAAGACAAACCCAACAACAAGGTGACGGTCATGGGTAACCCCACGCTCGGCGAGGTCAAGACCATGGTCGTTGGTGTGCGCAACCTGTCTTCCGACGCCAAGAGCGGTGAGGTGTGGGTGAACGAGCTGCGCCTGAGAGACTATAACAACTCGGGCGGTTGGGCTGCATCGGGCAACCTCAACATGCAGCTCTCCGACTTCGGTACGGTCAATCTCACAGGCAAGTATGTGAGCGACGGCTTTGGCGGCTTGGAGGACGGTGTGGCAGCACGCTCCACCGACGACTACAAGACCTATAGTCTTACGACCAACTTCGAGCTGGGCAAGTTCTTCCCCGACAAGGCGAAGGTCTCTATACCTCTTTATTATAGTGTGACGAAAGAAGAAACCTCTCCACGCTACAACCCGCTCGACACCGACATGCTGCTCAAGGACGCCCTCGATGCAGCAAGCGACAAGCATGAGCGCGACTCGATAAAGAGCATCGCCGTGACGAAGACCACCAACACCAACTTCTCGCTGTCGGGTGTGCGTGTGGGCATAGCCACGAAGCGTCACCCCATGCCTTATGACCCCGCCAACTTCTCGTTCAGCTACAGCCACAGCCATCGCTACTCGTCTGGCGAGACCACGGTCTATGAGAAGGAAGACAACTGGCAGGGCTCGCTCAACTATTCGTGGGTGCCTGTCTACAAGCCTCTTGAGCCTTTCAAGAAGATTAAGAACAAGAGCAAGTGGCTCGATCTGCCGCGACGCTTCGGCTTCAACTGGCTGCCGCAGAACGTGGGCTTCAACTCAGAGATCTCACGCAGCTACTATGAGCTACAGGAGCGCGACATGCAAGACCTCGGCGGCTCACAACTGCCGCTCACGTTCAGTCAGCAGTTTCTGTGGAACCGTGAGTTCTCGTTACGCTGGGACCTCACGAAGAACCTGCACATGAACTTCCAGAGCGCCACGCACGCGGAAATAGAGGAACCCTATACGCCGGTGAACAAGGACCTCTATGCCGACCAGTATAAGGCATGGAAAGACTCGGTGTGGACGAGCATCAAGCATTTCGGAACGCCGCTCGACTATAACCAGACGTTCACGGCTTCCTACCAGCTGCCGCTCAACCTCATACCCGTCTTCGACTGGGTGAACGCCGACGCTCAATACACCGCCACCTACAACTGGATGCGTGGCTCCGACCTTGAAGACGGCACGTCGCTGGGCAACACCATCAGCAACAACCGTCAGATCCGTCTTAACGGCACCTTCAACATGGAGAAGCTCTATAACCATGTGCCGTTCCTGAAGAAGGCAAACGACAGGTTCAAGAAAGAGCCGTCGAGCACCCGCAACAAGAAGAATGCGAAGAACAAGAAAGATGCCAAAGATGCCAAGGACAAGAACTCGTTGTCTAAACGCAACGGACGGCAGGATGCAGACCTTGACAAGCAGAAGGCTAAGCTTCCAAAGAACAAGAAGGGCTTTGAGAAGGAGATCACGCTGTTGCCCGACACCCTTATGAAGATCAAACACGGCAAGAACAGCAAGCGTCTTATCGTTTCTGCAAAGACCGAAGACGGCAAGCCGTTCCAGCTGAAATATCGTAAGATCGACAACAACACCATAGGCATAAAGAGCCGTCTCGACTCGGCGCTGAAACTGAAGATCACGGTGACGCCCAAGGAGCCGCTCGACAACAAGGGCTGGTACAAGACCATGCAGACCATTGCGCGCACGCTGATGATGGTGCGCAACGTGAGTCTGTCTTATTCGAACCAATATTCAATGTCGCTGCCCGGATTCATGCCCAGCGTGGGCGATGCCTTCGGGCAGAAGCGCAACCAGGGTGCGTGGGCGCCAGGCCTCGACTTTGCCTTTGGCCTTACAGGCGACTCGTATGTGGACAAGGCGCGTGACCGCGGATGGCTGTTGCTCAGCGACTCTATCGCCACCCCTGCCTCTACCAACAAGACAGAGGACCTGCAGGTGCGCATGACCCTTGAGCCTGTGCGCAACCTGAAGATCGACCTCAATGCCGCCCGCACACAGACAACGGCGCGCAGCGTGCAATATATGTATGAAGGGTCGCCCACAACGCAGAGCGGCACGTTCTCCATGACCACCCTCTCGCTGCGCAGCGCCTTTGAGGGTATGGGCGACGCCGAACACGGCTACCATTCGGCGTCGTTCGAACGCTTCTGCAACAGCTTGGAAAGCTTCCGTCAGCGCGTGGAGAAACGTTATGTCGGCGCTACCTATCCGCAAGGCTCGGCGCTCGCAGGACAGCCCTTCGATGCTGCCAACGGTGGCGTGGGCTTATATTCGGCCGATGTCATGGTGCCTGCCTTCCTCGCAGCCTACACCTCGTCGGGAGGCAACAGTCTGAACATCTTCCCCACATTGTCGCGCATGCTGCCCAACTGGACGGTGCGTTACAGCGGACTGTCAAAGTTGCCTTGGTTCCGCGATGTGTTCAAGAGCGTAAACATCAACCACTCTTACAAGAGCATCTATGCCGTGGGTGCATACCAGTCGTACAGCACCTTCATGGAGCTTATGGGTCCCGGCCTTGGCTTCATCTCAGACGCCACCACGGGCATGCCTGTTCCGTCGTCAATGTATAACGTCTCGACGGTGAGCATCAACGAGTCGTTCTCGCCGCTGCTTGGCATCGACGTCACGTTGCAGAACAACCTGACGTGCAAGCTCGAGTATAAGACCATACGCACGCTGAACCTCAGCATGACGAGTGTGCAGATCAACGAGTCGTCATCACACGACTGGGTGCTGGGCATGGGCTACACCATCAGCAACTTCAATCCCTTCGGACCGAAGGTGCGTAAGGTGAAAGCGGGCAGGAAGAGCGGTAACGGACAGAACGATGCGCAGCAGAAGCAGAACAGCTCATCGCGAAACAACCGTAGCTCATCGAGCTATAACAGTGACCTGAAGCTTCGTCTTGACCTCAGCTATCGCAAGCAGGCAGCCATAAGCCGTGACATCGCATCCATGACGTCGGCGGCAAGCAGTGGCAACACAGCCTTCAAGCTGTCGTTCTCTGCCGACTATTCGTTCTCGCGTCTGCTCACCATGAGCTTCTATTATGACCGACAGACGAACACGCCGCTGCTTACGTCAAGTAGCTATCCGACGACCACTCGCGACTTTGGCCTTAGCCTCAAGTTCTCTCTCACGAGGTAACGCTTTGCCGGTTATAAAGACAAAGATGCTTTTGGCCGGAAAGGTTTAAAGACAATGGATAAATTCCTTATTTGTTGTTTTTGCCTGCGTTTCTTGCTTGAGCAAGAAGAGGGCGAACACAAGCAATCTGTCCAAATATTCCATATTTTTGCGCTTCGCGTTTTTTTTTAACATTAATTTTCATTAATGACCCATTAATTATCATTAATAAGCGCTTCGCGCAAAAAAAATTAATGTTTCATTAATGTTCAATTAATGGAAATTAATGTTTAAAAAAACACGAGCGCGAAGCGCGATGTGAATATTAATCTTTGCAAAAGTCAGAGATTAATTTTTTTGCTTGCCTTCCAATCGGGTTTTAGAACTCGTCGTTGGCGTAGAGGTTATCGAAGATGCTCTGCTTCCACTCCAGGATCTCTTCGTCGCGGAAGAAACGCTTCAGCTCGGCAGCAGCCGTCTCGGGCGAGTCGGAAGCATGGACAATGTTCTCTTGGAAGCTCATGCAGTAGCTTCCTCTTATCGTTCCCGGAGCAGCGTTGCGGCCGTTGGTGGGGCCAGCCAGAGCACGAACGGCAGCAATGGCGTCAACGCCCGACAGACACATGGCGATGACGGGAGCTGTCATCATGGCGTCCTTCACACGCTGGAAGAACGGCTTGCCGCTGAGGTGCGCATAGTGCTCGCTCAAGATCTTGTCGTCGAGCTGTATCATCTTCATGCCGCAGATCTGCAGGCCTTTCTTCTCGAACACGCTGATAATCTCACCTACCAGACTGCGCTGTAAGGTGCATGGCTTCAGCAAAACCAATGTTTTTTCAATTGCCATAAGTTATTATGTTTTTAAGGTGAATAAAAAAATTGTGTAGGTTTGTATCTTATGCAAAGATAATGCAAACCGAGAGCATAGATGCAAGCTTGCTTGCAAGCTATGCCGAGGTGCAGCTTATCTTATGCAAAGATATGCAATTTTATCGTGTGGCGCAAAAATAGTGCTTTGGGTTTTGTTTTATTAACAAATTGTCTTGACTTATCTCGCTTTTTTTTATTCGAGAATCACGATTTTAATCTTTTGGAATAGAAAAACGTTTGATTTGTTTTGTAATGTGTCCGATTTTAGCTAATTTTGCATTTGTTCAAAAAGACAAAACTAAACGTTTGCATAGATGTGGAACAATTGTTTCCCCAACTGCCTGTTGTAGATGGCCGGCACGACGCCAATCTGCCGTAATGTCAATGTTTAACGCCTATGAGCACAAGACAAAGAGCCTGTAACGCTCTAAAAAACTTTTATGAATTCTTGTGAATCAGATTCTATATGTTTGAAACGATTTTTAATTTGATTATAAAGTAAAGACATATCTATGGAAAAAAGAAACGTCGCCCTCATCACGGGCATTACGGGTCAGGACGGCTCGTATCTTGCAGAACTCTTGCTGGAGAAAGGTTATGATGTGCATGGCACCATTCGTCGCTCATCAGTAGACTATCGTGAGCGTATTGCTCATCTTGAAGGCCAGCCCAATTTTCACCTCCACTATGCTGACCTCGGCGACTCGATGAGTCTCATTCAGGTCATGAACAAGGTTAAGCCCACAGAGGTTTACAACCTCGCTGCCCAGAGCCATGTGCAGGTGAGCTTCGACTCTCCCGAGTTTACCGCTGATGTTGACGCTACAGGTGTGCTCCGCATCCTTGAGGCTATCCGCCAGTGTGGACTGGCCGACACCTGCCGCATGTATCAGGCTTCAACATCTGAGCTCTATGGCAAGGTGGAGGAGGTTCCCCAGAACGAGAACACACCGTTCCATC
>ERZ779660.632-NODE-632-length-19789-cov-3.609557_pt1 | contig 19789 bp, 17 predicted proteins | sample MGYA00511906_ERZ779660 | MGnify/ENA primary metagenome ERZ779660 (study PRJEB29588, sample SAMEA2156906) | human gut metagenome | biome: human gut; feature: human-associated habitat; material: faeces | place: Denmark | collected 2008/2010 ... | reverse complement strand
AAGCTTGACCTTTAGCTCTCGATTTGCATTAGCTTTGCAAAAGCCTCCGGGGAAGCCGTTTAAAATATGCCCGCACTTGTCGATTTTCCACAATTCCGCAGATCCGGGACGGAATTTCTTTTTGCAGTATTGCTTCTTTACATTAGCGAATCAGTATGGTAAATTATTAGCACGATAAACAATCCACTACCCGATCTTAAACTTTCAGGAGGAACAAAAAATGAAAAAGATGACCGCTCTGCTGCTGGCTGCGCTGATGGTTCTGTCCATGGCAGCCTGTGCGTCCAAACCCGCCGAGGAATCCGATCTTGCCTACATTCAGGACAAGGGAACGCTCGTCGTCGGCATTACCGATTTTGCCCCGATGGACTATCAGAACGAATCCGGCGAATGGGTCGGCTTCGACGCCGATCTGGCCAAGGCCTTTGCCGAGTCCCTCGGCGTCAAGGTGGAATTCGTCGAGATCGTCTGGGACAACAAGGTTCTGGAGCTCGACAGCAAGACCATCGACTGCGTCTGGAACGGCATGACGCTCACGTCCGAGGTCACAAGCGCCATGGCGTGCTCCAACGCCTACTGCAACAACGCGCAGGTCGTGATCGTCCCGGCTGATAAGGCCGCCGACTATCAGACCGTCGAATCCGTCAAGGATCTGACCTTCGCCGCCGAAGCCGGCTCCGCCGGTGAGGCTGAGCTGAACGCCCTCGGCTACAGCGTCACGCCCGTCTCCGCCCAGTCCGACGCGCTGATGGAGGTCGCCGCCGGGACGTCCGACGCCGCCGTCATCGACTCCCTCATGGCTGCCGCCATGGTCGGCGAAGGCACGGGCTACGCGAACCTCACCTACACCTGCGGCCTGAACTCCGAAGAATACGGCGTCGGCTTCCGCAAGGGTTCCGACCTTGTCCAGAAGCTGAACGATTTCTTCAAGGCCAGCTATGCCGACGGCTCCATGCTGAAGATCGCAGAGACTTACGGCGTACAGGCTGCCGTCATCGAACAGAAGTGATTGACACAGCACTCCTTTTCCAGTAAGATAGACAACGGTTTCCCCGGCGGCAGATCCGCCGGGGAAACCGCCGTGTCCAGAATAACGACAGGCGGTACATACCATGACGACTTTTTCCGAACAGTTCCCCATTGTCTTTCAGGCGCTGAATATTGGCTTTGTGCAGACGCTCAAGCTGTTTTTTGTGACGCTCATCGGCGCGATCCCGCTGGGCCTGATCATTTCCTTCGGCTCTATGAGCAGCTGGGCTCCGCTCGGCTTTCTGCGCCCGCATCTTAAAAATCTGCCCAAAAACACGAAACTGACGTGGTGGCAGCGGTTCCAGATCTGGTGCTATGTGGACTTCAAGCCCATCCGGATCATCGTGCGCTTTATCATTTGGGTCGTGCGCGGCACGCCGCTGATGCTCCAGCTGCTGGTGTTCTATTATTTTCCCGGCCTTGTGCTGGGCAAAAACATCTGGGGCGGCGGCGAAGCCGGGCGCTTTCTCGCGTCCTCCATCGCGTTCATTTTCAATTACGCGTGCTATTTCTCCGAGATTTTCCGCGGCGGCATCCAGGGCGTCCCCAAGGGCCAGCAGGAGGCCGGGCAGGTGCTCGGCATGACGAACCGGCAGATTTTCTTCAAGGTCACGCTTCTGCAGATGGTCAAGCGTATTGTCCCGCCCATGTCCAACGAGATCATCACGCTGGTCAAGGACACGTCCCTGTCCCGCATCATCGCCCTGCAGGAGATCATCTGGGCCGGTCAGGCGTTTTTGAAGGGCTCACAGGGCATTTCCGGCGCGATCTGGCCGCTGTTCTTCACGGGCATTTACTATCTGCTCTTCTCCGGCGTTTTGCAGCTGCTGCTTGACGCGCTGGAGAAAAGGCTGGACTATTTCAAGGCGTAAGGAGGCGGCGATATGTCTGTTCTGGAAGTCAGAAATCTGAAAAAAAGCTTCGGTAAGGACACCGTCGTCCTCAAGGGCGTCGATTTTTCGCTTGAAAAGGGCGAGACGGTCGCCATCATCGGCTCGTCCGGCAGCGGCAAGACGACGCTGCTGCGCTGCCTCAATTTCCTGACCGTCCCCGACGAGGGACAGATCGTGGTGAACGACGAAACGCTCTTCGACGACGCCGACCCCAATACGCAGAAGGAGCGTGAAATTCGCCGCAAGCGGCTGCACTTCGGCCTTGTGTTCCAGAATTTCAATCTGTTCCCGCAGTATACGGCCCGGCAGAACGTCATGCTGGCAAGCGAGCTGCTGGCAAAGGAGCAGCCGGATTACAAGGCGCAGAAAAAGCTGCTCCACGCGCAGATCGCCGCCCGGGCTGAGGAGCTTCTGACGCAGGTGGGGCTGAAGGAAAAGATGGATCTCTATCCGCACCAGCTCTCCGGCGGCCAGCAGCAGCGCGTGGCCATCGCGCGGGCGCTGGCCCTGCAGCCGGATATCCTCTGCTTTGACGAGCCGACCTCTGCGCTTGATCCGGAGCTCACCGGAGAAGTGTTAAAAGTCATCCGCACGCTTGCCGAGCAGAAGACGACAATGATCATTGTCACCCATGAGATGGCATTTGCCCGTGATGTGGCAGACCAGCTGATCTTTATGGACGGCGGTGTGATTGTGGAACAGGGAGATCCGCATCAGGTGATCGACAATCCGAAAGAAGAGCGCACGAAGCAGTTCTTGACCCGGTATGCACAGGGGTAATTCTTAAAAAAGAAAATATGGAAAAGCCATCGAGGTTCGTTACAGAAGACGGATCTGCGGTGGCTTTTTTAATTGAATGCAGCAAAATTGCAGAATATCAGGCTGATTTTAGGACTTATCGCCTATTGTCATGAACTTCATAAATGTTTACAATAAAATGGACAGACGCATTACAAAATGTGATCGATCTGGGGTAAATATGAATAAAAAGGAGAACATTATGAAGAAGAAATTAACCGCAATATTATTGGCGGCAGCGATGGCTGTCACAGGACTGTTTACCGCAATGACACCGGAAAAGGCAAACGCTGCGGAGTGGGAAGCATGTGATATACCTGTGATCAAAGATGTATCCGAATTTGATGCAGTCTCTGCCATGTATTCAAAGACAATTACGGTGACTAAGAAAGATAAAAATATTGAGCAGGGATATGGTTCTTTTCAGTTAAAATCTGATTCCTGGGTAATTTTAAAGACCACCTCCTCTCTTGTGACAAGTCAGGAAGATGGGCACCAGACACATATTGAAGTATTTTCAGATGCGTCTGCATCCAACAAAGTTCTGGAAACCGGAGACGGATATTGGGAATATGACGGTGATCAGTATACAATTTTAAAGAAAGGTACCTACTATTTTCATACAAAGTCATCCTGTCAGAATTATGACACGTTTACAGGGAACATTAATGTAGTTGCAGCAGCAATTCCAACGAGTAAGCTGATTCAGACAGGCGTTAAGAAAAACAGCAAAAAAACAAGCGCAACGGTTTCTTTTTCCAATGTGCTTGGAACACATGTAAGGGCTGTGCAGTACCAGAAGGGAAGTATTGGAAAATCCCACAATGAGGATAAAAAATACTGGAAGCAGTATATTATGAGTGGAATGTACAGTGGGGACTATGATCTGGCAAAGGGAAAGAGTCCAAAGTTTGTGACAGAAAAAGGAGAGAAGTATTCGTTTAAGGTAAAGAAAAACGGAAAATATACCATCTGGATCAGTGATGATAAGGGAAACATTTACACAAAGGTGGTTACCGTTAAGGGACTGAAAAAATAAAAATGTGGCAAATAGAAGGCCTCCGGCAGTTGCCGGGGGTTTTTCTTATGGATGATGGTATTCTGGCATTGGGCAGTAAAGAATTCATGGAGGAAAATTTGTCCTTTACAAATAATAAATAAAAGCATATGATACTTTTATAAAATACTTTATTTAAGAGGAAGATTATGCCGGAAAAAAGAGAAAAACGCAATATAGCAAGAACTGAAATTATAAATTACATGTTGAACCATTCCGTTACATCAAAGGCAGAACTGGCAAAAGAACTGGGGCTTAGTATGCCTACGGTTCTGACAAATGTCAATGAGCTGATTGCAAAGGGACTGATTGTAGAAAATGGAGAGTATGCATCTACCGGGGGAAGAAAAGCCAAAAGCATAGGAATTAACAGGGAATATTGCAGGGCAATGGGACTTGTAATTACCGCGAATCATCTGGAAATGGTACTCGTAAATCTAGGATATGAAATCGAACATCTGAAACGTGTCCGTTTAAAATTTTCACCGGATATTGATTATAGTGTAAAAATCGCCGGGCAGGTACAACAGTTTCTGAAAGAATGCAAAACGGAGAAAGATATTTTAGGGATTGGAATTGCAATTCCCGGAATTATCGATCAGAATGAGAAGACAGTTCTAAAATCGCATGCTCTTCAGGTAGAAAATTACAGTCTGCGTTTTTTGGAACAGGCATTGGGATTTCCTGTTTATTTTGAGAATGATGCCAATTCTGCTATGCTTGCGGAAGATACACAAAAATATAACAATGCGATCTATCTCTCCTTAAATCATACACTTGGAGGGGCATTTTGCATTGATGGAAAATTGTTTCGTGGACAGAACCAGAAGGCAGGAGAGTTTGGTCATATGATCCTGATTCCCGGAGGGGACAGATGTTATTGTGGAAAGCAGGGGTGTGCAGATGCTTATTGTGCGGCAAGTGTGCTGACTGGGGACGGAAAAATTTCTCTGGAAGAATTTATGGAACAGTTGAAACAGGGAAATAAGGAAGCTGAACAAAAATGGGAAAGATATCTGGATCATCTTGCTATCCTGATATCCAATCTTCGGATGGCATATGATATGGATATTATACTTGGGGGAGATGTCGGAGGTGTACTGGCAGAGTATATGATTCCATTGGGACAGAAGGTATTGTCTTACAATGGATTTGACCGGGATATTTCTTATCTGAAAAATTGTTCTTATGAAAAAGAAGCATCGGCGGTTGGTGCGGCAAAACATTTTTTGTATGAATATGTAAAAGAATGCTGTTCGTAATGATAAAATTAAAAAAAGTTCCTTCTTTACTGGAGTGTACATGCGGTAAAGAGGGAACTTTTTTTTGTTTAAAAATTTAGAAAAACTGTACAAAAAGTAAAACAAAAAATTGTGCAACTGGTAAAAAATATCAAAATCTATTGACAAAACAGAGGAATGGGACAATAATGTAGTTACTTTAATAAAACATTTTATAAAAGATAAAACAAAAGAAAACAAATATAAAGGAGGAAGCAATTATGTTACAGCAGGTAATGACAAATCCAGGAGAAATTACATTCAGAGAGGTTCCGGTTCCAGAAGTCAAGGATGATCAGGTACTGGTAAAAATCAGAAATATCGGTATCTGTGGTTCCGATATCCATGTATATCATGGAAAACATCCGTTTACGAAATATCCGGTGACACAGGGACATGAGGTTTCCGGAGAAATTGCAGAAATAGGGAAAAATGTTTCCGGGTTTCAGATCGGACAGAAAGTTACGATTGAACCACAGGTTTATTGCGGACACTGCTATCCGTGCCGACATGGAAAATATAATCTTTGCGAGGAATTAAAGGTTATGGGATTCCAGACCACAGGTACGGCTTCTGAATATTTTGCAGTAGATGCATCTAAGGTAACACCGATTCCGGAAGATATGTCTTATGAAGAAGGGGCGATGATCGAGCCTCTTGCAGTTGCAGTTCATGGAGTAAAGCAGATGGGCGATGTAAAAGGAATGAATATCACAGTAATCGGCGCAGGTCCAATTGGAAATCTTGTTGCACAAACAGCAAAAGGGATGGGAGCAGCAAAGGTTATGATTACCGATGTCAGTGATCTGCGTTTGGAAAAAGCAAAAGAATGTGGAATTGATGTATGTGTCAATACGCTGCACAAAGATTTTGGAGAGGCTATGGTAGAGGCATTTGGTCCGGATAAGGCAGATGTGATCTATGACTGTGCAGGAAATAACATTACGATGGGGCAGGCAATCAAATATGCAAGAAAAGGAAGTGTGATCGTACTGGTTGCAGTATTTGCAGGAATGGCAGAGGTGGATCTGGCAGTCGCAAATGATCACGAACTCGATATTAAAAGTACCATGATGTACCGGCATGACGATTATGTAGATGGTATCCGTCTTGTCAATGAGGGAAAAGTACATTTGAAACCATTAATTTCAAAAACGTTTGCATTTAAAGATTATCTGAAAGCATACCAGTATATTGATGATAACCGTGAGACAACGATGAAAGTCATCATCAATGTGCAGGAGGATTAAACAGATGAAAAACGAATATGGAATTGTCGGAGTAGCCCACATAGGGCTCCCGACAAATGATTTAAAAAAGACAATCGAATTTTATAAAAGTCTGGGATTTGAAGTGATTTTAGAAACCTATAATGAAAAGGCAAAAGAAAAGGTAGCATTTTTACAGATTCAGAATTACTGCATCGAATCGTTTGAGAACGGACAGGCAGTGATGGCAGACGGGGCATATCAGCATGTCGCACTGGATGTGAGAGATATTGAAGAAATGTATAAAAAGATCTGTGAAAATGGATATGAAGTCATTACGGATGGAATTGAGCAGCTTCCGTTTTGGGATAATGGCGTAAAGTTTTTCATGATTAAAGGACCGAATGAGGAGAGAATCGAGTTTTGCCAGAAACTCTGATGAAGTAGGAGGAACGTATGGGTAGCGAGAACAGAAGTGGAAAAGTGCCGCTGATCAGCAAAATTGCATATGGTTTTGGTGATGTGGGATGTAATTTCAGTTGGATGTTTGTCAGCAATTTTTTAATGATTTTTTATACCGATGTATTTGGAATCAGTATGGCAGCAGTGTCTGCACTGATGCTGTTTTCCCGATTCTGGGATGCCATTAATGATCCGATTGTCGGGGGACTGACCGACAAGACAAAGACAAGATGGGGAAGATACCGTCCATGGCTTTTGGTGGCGGCACCGATTACGGCGGTGCTCCTTGTAATGACATTCTGGGCAAGACCAGACTGGAATCAGACTGCAAAAATTGTATATATGGTAATCACATATTGTCTCCTTGTTTTGGGATATACCTGTGTGAATATTCCATATGGAACACTCTGTGGAGCAATGACACAGGACATTGATGAGCGTGCAAAAATCAACACTTCCCGTTCCGTTGCAGCAATGATTGCAATCGGTGTGTTAAATATCATTACCGTTCCTTTGATTAACAAATTTGGAAGCAGCAGTGCAAAAACCGGATATCTGACGGTGGCAGTTATTTATGGATGCATTTTTGCAGCATGTCATTTCTTTTGCTTTGCAAAGACAAAAGAGGCTGTGATCACACCGGAAAAAGAAAAAATTTCTATAAAAGTCCAGCTAAAGGCGGTGCTTCAGAATCGTCCGTATCTGCTGGCTCTGGTAGGACAGATTTTATTTGGTTTTACTTTATATGGAAGAAATGCGGATGTCCTGTATTATTTTACTTATGTAGAAGGAAATGCCTCGTATTATACCACTTATTCGATGTGCATCATTATTCCTTCCATTATTGGAGCAGCCTGCTTTCAGCCGGTATTCCGTAAACTGAACAATAAAGGAAGAACTGCCAGTGTATTTGCACTTTTGACAGGAATTTCGATGCTTTCCATGTTTTTCTTTAATGTAAAAGAAGCTCCGGTTATCTTTTATGCATTGTCTGGAATTACACAGTTTTTCTTTTCCGGATTCAATACCGCAATTTATGCAATCATTCCGGATTGTGTGGAGTACGGTGAGTGGAAAACCGGATTGCGCAACGATGGATTTCAATATGCGTTTATTTCGCTTGGAAACAAGATTGGAATGGCAATTGGAACAGCACTTCTTGCTGGATTACTCGGAAAATACGGGTATGTGGCAAACCAGACACAAAATGCAGCCGTACTTTCCATTATGAAACATGCATTTACAACTATTCCGGGGGTTCTCTGGATTATGACTGCGGTGGTATTATTCTTTTACCGGCTGAATAAAAAGCGTTATAATGAAATTGTGGAGGAATTAAAGAATGGAAAAAGAGGTTGATATTGTAGCATTGGGTGAACTGCTGATCGATTTTACCGAGGCAGGATACGGAAAAGATGGAATGAAGCTGTTTGAGCAGAATCCCGGTGGTGCACCGGCGAATTTGTTGACGGTTGCAAGCCATATGGGATGCCGGACATCGTTTATTGGAAAAGTCGGAAAAGACATGCATGGTGCATTTTTAAAAAGAACCTTACAAAATGAGGGGATTGCAGTGGACCATCTGATCGAAGATGATAAGTATTTTACTACACTTGCGTTTGTAGAAATTGATGAAAACGGTGAGCGGAAATTTTCATTTGCAAGAAAACCGGGCGCGGATACACAACTTCGGAAAGAAGAACTGGATCCGACGCTTTTGCAAAAAGGTAAAATTTTTCATTTCGGATCGCTTTCCCTGACGGATGAACCGGCAAAAAGTGCAACTTTAGAAGCCGTTCATATCGCAAAAGACGCGGGAGCATTGATTTCTTATGATCCAAATTACCGTGCATCCTTGTGGAGAAATGAACAGACTGCAGTACAGGAAATGAAAGCAGTGATTCCATTTGCGGATGTGATGAAGGTATCGGATGAAGAAAGTCTCCTGCTGACGGGGAAAAACAGCTATGAAGAAGCTGCGGAGGAGTTGCTTTCCATGGGACCAGAGCTGATTGCCATTACACTTGGCAGTGACGGCGTACTTGTGGCAACTACGGATGGAAAAGAACAGATCAGGGGATTTGCAACAGAGGCGGTTGATACAACAGGAGCCGGAGATTCATTCTGGGGTGGATTCCTGAGCCAGTTTTTATCCCTGAACAAAGCAATTGATGAGATGGACTGGAATGATTTGCGTGCCTGTGCACGGCAGGGAAATGCAGTAGCATGTCTGTGTGTGCAAAAGAGAGGTGGAATTCCTGCGATTCCAAAGAAACGAGAAGTAATGGAGTTTTTAAATCAACATATCAAAAAATAAATTTGATTTCCGTGCATAGGAACCGGTCAGGTGAATACAGACAGGAAACGCAAAAAGAAGTTGACACACGAAAAGAAAATTTCGTGTGCAGCTTCTTTTTTGCTGGTTATTAGCATCCAAAACACTTACGGATCAGTGCTGAGAAATCGCAGTTGGAAAAAAATCTAAAACACATCGTTTTTGTACCTCCCTGTTCGTATTTGTATTAGCTAAGTACAAAAGCATTGTAACAAGTGTGTAATATTTATGCAATAGGAGATCATTTCCAATTAAGAAGAAACAGCCGGTTAAGAAAGCTCCAGCTTTCCGGTATACAACTGATAATAAGTTCCCTTCTGCTTAATCAGATCCGCATGATCCCCGCGTTCAATGATCTGTCCATGATCAAGCACAATAATTGCATCACTGTTTCGGATCGTAGACAGACGATGGGCGATAACAAAAACCGTACGACCTTTCATCAGGTTATCCATACCTTTTTGCACAATACTCTCGGTACGGGTATCGATGCTGGACGTTGCTTCATCGAGGATGAGAACCGGTGGATCTGCCACGGCAGCTCTTGCGATAGAAAGCAGCTGGCGCTGTCCCTGGGACAATTCTTCACCATCGCCGCTGAGCATGGTATCATAGCCATTTGGAAGCATCTGGATAAACTGGTCAGCATGCGCCAGTTTTGCCGCTTGGTGAATCTGTTCATCTGTCGCGTCAAGATTTCCGTAACGGATGTTGTCACGGATGGTTCCAGTAAACAGGTGGGTATCCTGCAATACAATACCGAGGGAACGACGCAGATCGTCTTTTTTAATCTTTGTAATATTGATGCCGTCGTAGCGGATCTTTCCTTCCTGAATATCATAAAAACGGTTGATCAGGTTGGTAATTGTTGTCTTACCGGCACCGGTGGAACCTACAAATGCCAGTTTCTGTCCCGGTTTTGCGAACAGGCTGATATCCTTTAAGATGACCTTATCCGGATTGTAACCAAAGGTAACATCTTCAAAACGGACATCACCGGTCAGAGGGGTGTAAGATACACTTCCATCTGCGGAATGTGGATGTTTCCATGCCCACATGCCGGTACGTTCTTTACATTCGATGATGTTGCCATCGGCATCTCTTTTTGCATTGACAAGTGTTACATAGCCTTCGTCTGTCTCCGGTTTTTCGTCGATCAGGGCAAAGATTCTCTCCGCTCCGGCAAGCGCCATAACGATGGAGTTGAACTGTTGTGCCACCTGCATAAATGGCTGGGTAAAACTCTTGGTAAACTGCAGGTAGGAGGCCATGACGCCGAGCGTAATGCCGCCCACACCGGCAACCGAGAGAACACCACCGAGGACAGCGGTCAGAACGAACTGTAAGTTTCCGATGTTTCCGATCACCGGTCCCATCATGTTTGCGTATTTGTTTGCCTGTGAGGCACTGTCAAACAGTGCTTCGTTGAGCTGGTCGAATTCCTCTTTGGATTTCTGCTCATGGTTGAACACTTTTACCACACGCTGGCCATTCATATGTTCTTCCACAAATCCGGTCACGTCGGCAAGGGAAACCTGCTGGCGCACAAAGTATTTTCCACTGTTTCCACCGATTTTTTTTGTGACAAATACCAGAATCCCGATGACAACAATGGCAAGCAGTGTCAGCAGGGGACTTAAGACCAGCATGGAAATAAACGTAACAATGATGGTGAAAAATGACATCAGTGCCTGTGGGATTGCCTGACTGATCATCTGGCGCAGGGTATCGGTATCATTTGTGTAAAGACTCATGATAGAGCCATTCGTATTCTGATCGAAATAGCGGATCGGAAGGGTCTGCATATGCTCAAACATATCATCACGCACACGCTTTAACACACCCTGGCCGATATATACCATCATACGGGTATAGATAAATGTTGCAATAACACCGACAATGAAAATACAGCCAAGTACAGCAAGTGCACGGTAAAATTCGGTATAGTCCGGACTTTTTTGTCCAATCAGGGGAAGGATGAAATCATCAAGCATGTATTTTAAGGACAGAGATACCGAAATGGATGCGACTGCACTTAAGAAGATACATACAAATACAAGAATAAAGCGGGCTTTATAGGTTTCTGTTACATATTTCAACAGACGTTTTGCGGTAGCAATATTGTATTTGGAAAGCTTTGGTTTTTTGTTATTCATGATCTTCACCTCCTTTGACCTGTGATTCATATACTTCACGGTAAATAGCATTGGTTTTTAACAGTTCTTCGGATGTACCAATGCCGGAAATCTCACCGTTTTCAAGGACAATGATCAAGTCGGCATCTTCAATGGAAGAAACACGCTGTGCAATGATGATCTTTGTCGTGTTTGGAATTTCCTCGCGGAAAGCCTTGCGGATCAGCGCATCGGTTTTGGTATCCACGGCGCTGGTAGAATCATCAAGGATCAGAATTTTTGGTTTCTTCAGCAGGGCACGGGCAATACAAAGACGCTGTTTCTGTCCACCGGATACGTTGTTTCCACCCTGGACAATCTGTGTATTGTAACCATCCGGAAATTCGCGGACGAATCCGTCGGCCTGTGCCAGTTTACAGACATTCTGTACTTCTTCATCCGTAGCATTTTCGTTGCCCCAGCGGATATTGTCGTAAATTGTTCCGGAGAACAGGACGTTTTTCTGCAACACCATGGAAACCTGATCGCGCAGGGATTCCAGATTATATTTGCGCACGTCGATACCGGAAACTTTTACACTTCCTTCGGTGACGTCATACAGACGCGGAATCAGCTGTACAAGCGTTGATTTTGCACTTCCGGTTCCACCGATGATCCCCACGGTCTGACCGGATTTGATATGCAGATTGACGTCTTTTAAGGAAAGATTTCCACCTTCACCGGCATAACTGAAACTGACATGATCGAAAATAATATCACCATCGGCAACGGAAGTTACAGCATCAGCAGGATCGCGCATTTCCGGAATCTCATTTAGTACTTCCACGATACGGTCGGTCGATGCACCGGCAATCATGATCATGACAAACACAAATGTTACCATCGTCAGGGAACCGATGATCTGTAAGGCATATACAATAATAGAAGTAAGTGCACCGGTTTCCATGATTCCGGTTACGATGCCTTTTCCGCCAATGTAAATAAGAATCATAATCACAGCATACATGACAAACTGCATAACCGGGGAATTCCAGGCAACGATCTTTTCCGCTGTGGTAAAAAGTTGATAAACATATTTGGAAACACCGTGGAATTTACCAATTTCATAATCTTCACGGACGAATGCCTTTACGACGCGGGCGGCATTTACATTTTCCTGTACGGAATTGTTTAATTCATCATATTCGTCAAACACCTTGATGAAATGTGGATGGGCTTTTTTTGCAATAAATAACAGCGTGCCACCGAGTACCGGAATGACGATTAAAAATAAGAGCGCAGCTTTTCTGCTGAGCGTCAGGGTCATAACCCAGGATAAAATAATCATGATCGGAGCCCTTGCCAGCAGGCGGATACTCATCATATAAGCCATCTGGATATTTGTAATATCGGTGGTCATACGTGTTACAAGACCGGACGTGGAAAAATGGTCGATATTTTTAAAGGAAAAATCCTGTACTTTATAATAAATATCGTGCCGCAGATTTTTGGCATATCCGGCTCCGGCAATTGCTGCAAAGTTTCCGGCCTGTACACCGAAAAACAGGGACATCATTGCCATAATTACAAGGATAAGTCCTCTTTGGATAATATATCCGAGATTTCCTTCTGCAATGCCAATATCAATAATTTTTGCCATTTCCAGAGGAATCAATACTTCCATCAGTACCTCTAATGTAACCAAAAGAGGGGTAATGATGGATTGCTTTTTGTATTCCCGGACGGATTGTAAAAGTTTCTTATTCATTTTTTTTACATACCTCCTTATGTTCTGATACGTTATAGAGCATCTGGTAGAGCACTTTTTTACAGGTCAGAACATCAGCTTCGGAAATATCTGTCGTAAGCTGTGTTTCCGACTGCCTTATGTGTGCAAGGATGCTCGGACGGAGTGCTTCCGCTTTCTTTGTAGGAATGATGCGTTTCAGACGGGCATCTTTTTTTTCGCTTTCCCGCACAATAAAACCATTTTTTTCGAGAAGCTGCAGCATTCCGGTCGCCGTGGATTTGCGGATCTGAAATTCTTCTTCGATGTCTTTCTGGTAGACAACCTTGTGAAGGGTTTCCAGAAGAAGAAATTTCAACACATGTTTCTGCATGGTGGTCAGACCATCGTCGTTGATCATGGAGTTCACACAGCTTTTCCGTTTCATCTGATGGGACAGTACCTGGATCAGGCGGCCCATATGAATTTCTTTGAGTTGTTCTTCATCGAAATCCTGCAAGAAATCACTCCTTTCTTAAAATGATTTTAAATAGTTAGCAACCGAACTTTTATCATTATAGGGATGAAAATTTAAAATGTCAATGGCTTTTTTTGGAGGATTTTGTAAGTTCACAGAAAAAACACAAACACAAAATGCCTGACAACTTGCGTTAAAATGAGTAAATTTATCATATTCACAGAAAAAACACAAAATAATTAACAGACAGGGTTGACATTGCCAGAATACAGTGCTATAACGTAGGCATAACAAAGGAAACAAATTTGACATATGAATATGAGGAAAAGAGGCGATTACTATGTCAGATAAGAATCCAAAACACCCGTTAAAGAAAAAACAGGCGAAAGCAAAAGATAAAAAGAAACACATTTACGAATAAATCGTAAAATGGAGTCGAGCGAGAGCATCTGCTGATGTCCTCGCTTTTTCTTTTCCAGGAGCATGTTGAGAAGAAAAAACGGAGATGTTATACTAAAAACAGTATGAAATGAAGAAATGAGGAAATCGGTCATGATAAAAACAACGGGAAATATAGCGGCATCCGCCAATATCGTAAAGGAATCGGTAGTGATGGGGGATGTATCCATCGGTGAGGACAGTACCATTCTTTTTTATGCGGTACTGCGTGGGGATGACAATAAAATTATCATCGGAAAAGGGACAAACATTCAGGATAACTGCACGGTCCACACTTCCAAAGTCGACCCGACCATGGTGGGCGATTATGTGACGGTGGGGCATAATGCAATTCTTCATGGCTGCACGATCGGGGACAACACATTAATCGGCATGGGCGCAACGGTGATGAACGGCAGTGTGATCGGAAAAAACTGTCTCATCGCAGCAGGAAGCCTTGTGCTCGAACATCAGAATATCCCGGATGGAAGCATGGTTATGGGCAGACCGGCGAAGGTCACGCGGGCATTGACGGAAGAAGAAATTGCAGGGTTAAAAGAGAGTGCACTTTCTTATATCGAAGAGGGAAAGAAACTCAGGGAAGAAGGATATTGCCTGTAAAAAAGAGGTACACAAGTGGATAAAATATTAATAATTGAAGATGATGTGGAAATCAATACGCTGTTAACAGATTTCCTGAAAGAAAACGGATATGTTGTGTACAGTCAATATGATGGACTCCATGTTCTGGATTTCTTACACAAAGAAAAAATTGATCTGATCATACTTGATATTATGCTACCCTATCGAAGCGGCGATATTATTCTGGCAGATATACGCAGACAATTTACGATACCGGTTCTTATTATTTCAGCGAAAGAAACGACACAGAATAAAATTGATCTGCTTCGTCTTGGGGCAGATGATTACATTACAAAACCTTTTGATATGGAAGAAGTGCTTGCCAGAATCGAAAGCAATCTGCGCAGAGTACAGTTTGAAAATCGTTCGGCTGCCTGTTTACAATACGGGGATTTATGTCTGGATCTGGAAAAGAATACGGCATTTTTGAAGGAAGCGGAATTGGCTTTAACCGCAAAAGAATTTGCCATTCTGGAATTGCTGATGAAATATCCGGACAAAGTATTCTCAAAGTCAAATCTTTTTCAGAGTGTGTGGAATACAGAATATTTTGTGGAAGACAATACGCTTAATGTTCATATCAGTAATCTGCGTAACAAATTAAAAGCGGTTTGTCCGGATAAAGAATTTATAGATACGGTCTGGGGCATTGGTTATCGTCTGCATAAGGCTAAGGAATAAAAGTTCCCTGGCTTTATGCTTTTTTAATGTCTTCTTATCTCAGCTTAAGGAATTCTTTAAGAATGTTCGTTATACTGTTTTTTGTAAAGGAGGTTTGGAAGATGAATTCAGTTATTTTAGAAGCCCGGTCTTTAACGAAAGAGTATAAGCAGACACTGGCATTGGACCACATAAATTTGCAGATAAAAAAGGGTAAAATTTATGGTTTTATCGGTCGGAATGGGGCTGGCAAGACTACTTTTTTAAGACTGGTCACGGGACTTGCATTTCCGACAAGCGGCACGCTTTCCTTATGGGGAAAATCAGAAACTGTGGAATTACAGAAACAGCGTAAACGGATTGGAAGTATGATCGAAACACCGGCATTATTTCCTGCAATGACCGCATATCAGAATATGGAAATACAGCGTATTCAGCGTGGCATACCGGATAAAACCGTGATAAAAAGAACATTGGATATGGTTGGGTTAAACGATACGGGAAAAAAGAGGGTTCGAAATTTTTCCTTAGGGATGCGGCAGCGCCTTGGAATTGCAATGGCTCTTTTGAATACCCCGGAATTTTTAATTTTAGATGAACCTGTTAACGGACTGGACCCTGCCGGAATTGTGGAAATCAGGAATTTATTAAAAACGTTAAACAGGGAATACGGAATGACAATTCTGGTCTCCAGTCATATTTTGGAAGAATTGTATCAAACGGCAACAGAGTTTATTCTGCTTGATCATGGAAATATTATAGAAGAAATTTCTGATCATGAATTAAATGAACGGTGCAAACGTCATATTGCGATTCAGACAACCGATATACAGAAAGCAGTGATGGTTCTGGAAGAAAATCTTCATACAGATCATTTTAAGCTGATGCCCGATGGTACGATTCGTTTGTACGATCATCTGGATGATCTGGAAATGGTTGAATCTGTTTTATCAGAAGCGCATGTGCTGGTTACCGGGCTTTTTGTATCGGGTGATACATTGGAAGATTATTTCCTGAGTAAAATAGGAGGGGGCAAAAGATGGCAAATCTCCTGAGAACGGAATGGTATAAATTATGGCATAGCTGGTACTTTTGGGGAATCGGGATCTTTACGTTTCTTTTAAGCAGTATATTGTTGCTGGACAGCAAAGGAAAAACTTCAAATCTGGTTATGGCATCTTTATATAATACGCCACTTCTTTATTTCCTGATTATTGTTTTTATAGCATTGTTTATTGGAAATGATTTGGGAGGAAGAACCTTAAATGCATATCTGACTGCAGGACATAAGAGAGGTTATGTATTCTGGGCAAAAGTCATGGTATCCCAGATTGGCTGCATCCTCATTCTGACAGTTCCGTTACTGATACATGAAATCATTGGCCGGTTTGGTATGAAAGAAAGATTTCTGGAAATTTCAGGTACTTTTACTGTGGCTTTTCAAATACTGTTTGTTGTAATCACCATGTGTGCATTACCGGTCGTTCTTGCTTTTGTTTTCCGCGATATGGGAAAAACACTGGCAGTTTCCATGGTTCTGTTTTTCCTTATGATTTTTTTGATGAATGGGCAACATGCAGAAAGCCTGATAAGGATATTGCCCATGGGACAGCTTCGATTAATTGCATTACAAAAGTTTGACAGGACAACGGTTCCGTTAAGCCTGGATTTTCTGTGGATGTTTATTTTGTATTACAGTGCCGGTCGCATTTTTTTACATGCAGATTTGAAATAGTGGGAGGTGTTTAGGATGGAAAAATTATTAAAGATGGAGAAATACCAGTTTTTGCATAATTTCGTTTACTGGTGTGGGATGATTGGAATATTTGTTCTGGGCTTTTTTACTGCCGATACCTATGTGCCGGAAGTTATGGGACCGGCAGGAGGAAAGGCATCTTCCCTTGCAGATATTTTTAACGGAATGGTGTATGATTCTACGTTTCTCCTTATCATTATTTCGGGGCTTCTTGCTTTGAGTTTCGGACAGGAATTTTCCGGGAGAACCATAACGCTCGAAGTCAGTGCCGGACATTCCAGAAGCAAAATTTTTACGGGTAAAATCATATCCTATCTGATCGCTTTTCATATCATGGCGCTTGTGTATCCGGTTGCAGGATGTATCAGAGAATTTGGAAAGTTTGGTATGGAAGATGGTGGGGTATTTTTTTATAATGTAACAAAAGCAATCGTTTATTCGCTTCTGTTAAATAGCGGGATCTTTCTGATTGCAATCTTAATTTGCTGTTATTTGCAAGATGTTGTGAGAGCAACTTCTGTTACGGCAATTATTATTTTTGCACTTAGTCTTTATCTCGGATATGGAATGATGCTGCAATTGCCGGTAGCGTTTTTACCGGTTTATCAGATCCGGGTCGTTGTCAGCAGGAACACATTTTTTCAGCCGGCTGCTATTCTGGCAGGGGTGATATGGTCGGGCATACTGATATTGCTTTCGTGGATAAAATTTCGTAAATGTGACTTGAAATAGATGGAGGAAAGATGTCTGAAATAAAATGGTTTTTATTGCTTCTGGCAGTGGGATTCCTGATATTATTATTCCGACATATACAGCTGAAAAAACAAATTCGTAATCTTTCCGGTCAGGTGAAGGAATGGAATCGTGGAAATTCCGGACAGATGATAGACATTTCCCTGATGGATAAAGATTTAGAACACCTGGCAGCTATACTGAATCTTTATAATATCAGGCAGAGACAGGCCGTAGCGAAAACCTTACGTCATGAAGAACATTTAAAAGAATCTGTTGCAAATATATCACATGATCTGCGTACGCCGCTAACGGTTATTCTTGGTCATTTACAATTGTTACAAAAAGAAGATTTAGAGCCGGCGCAGGCCAAACGCATCGCAGTTGTCCTGCATAAAGCAGAAAAAATGAAGGAACTGGTGGAAGCATTTTATGACCTTTCTGTTTTAGAGGAACAGCAGACCGTTCCCAGTAAAGAAACGTTTAATTTTTCCAACATGCTCATAGATCTGATAACGGAACATGCACCGGCATTAGAAAAAAAGAATATTATACCGGAAATAAAACTGCCAGATTATTCCATCTACATATATTCAGACCGGAATATGGTAGAGCGGATTTTGCAAAACCTGCTGACAAATGCAATGAAGTATTCGGCAGGGAACATAAAAATAACACTTATGCAGAAATCGGATGGCGGTATCCGGTTTATGATGGAAAATCCAGTGAGTGACAGCTTGCAAATTGATGGTAACCGGCTGTTTGACCGCTTTTATACAGGGGATACCTCACGACACGATGGAAGTACGGGGGTAGGGCTTGCGGTAGTTAAGGCTCTCGTTCTGGCTCTTGATGGTAATGTAGGAGCAAGCGTACAGGACAATAACCTCAAGATTATTCTTGAATTATAAAGTATTGAATTAAAAATAATAAGAGTTTATTTTGCGGAATTCTTTAAAGCCTGAATTTGTTCCACGGAAAGTCCGGTAATTTCAGAAATTTCAGAATCCGAATATTTACCGGAGGAAAGCATACGACGGGCAGATGTTGTAATGCCTTGTTCAATGCCTCGTTCAATGCCCTGCTGAATGCCAGTTTCCAGCCCCTCGCGGTATTTCTCGTCATAAGCCATTTGCAGCGTCATGTAGTCATGCCTCCATTTCTCATTGCGCTTGGCAGATTCCACAGCCTTGGAGAGATCTTGTGTAAAAGAATCTTCCGGCTGTCTGCCATCAATAAAGTTAAGCAGCCGTTTCAGTTCCGGCCGAACATCATCAAAAATTCCTTTCGTATTTAAAATGATTTTCTGTGTGCCATCGTTAAGAGGCAGATTCGGATCTTCCACGCAGCGGTTTTCAAAAGTATACACATGCCTGCCGATATGGAACGGATCAAAGGTGCAGACAAAGATCACGAAACTTTGTTTCAACTGCGTGTAATCCATGCCCTTGTCGAGCAGGTTTAAATCAATCATCCCCTGATAATAGCGGGTGCGCTTCGGAAGATTTTTATGGTGTCCGTTCTGCATTTCAATGTTGTAAACCGTATCAAAATCGTCCTCAACATACACATCCAGCCGGATGCTCTTCGCATCCAGAGACAGATTAATCGTTTTCTGATCCTCGGGATACTCAATGCGTGAAATCTTAATATTCAGTATAGTTTCCAGAAAAGGTTTACAATATTTGGGATCGCGCATAACAATCCCAAACATAAAATCATCACTAATGGTAAGGTCTTCGAACTTTTTGCTCTTGTACATTTTCTTCTCCTTTGTAGTGGCGGAGAGGAAAACGTGTGATATAGCGGCTGTTCTTCTATCAAGATTGTAACATGGAAGCCCCCCAGCTTTCAATATCTGAAAATAAAAACAATAATAAAATAATAACTGAATTTTTGCTCTGCACGAAATTCCTCTCCAATATTTAATTGTTTCGTACACATGGAAAAAAACGGATGAAATATCCGGTGAAATGCAGCGGTATATAAATTTAGCTGCAAATTCGAAATGTGTAAAGAAAATATAGCATGGAAGAAACATATGCGCAATAGGAAAACAGGACTAAAATTAAGACGTCACAAAATCTTCACAAAAGAATTAACACTCAATACTTGATAATGGAAGTCGATTTTTGCCCTGTCTTGTGTATCCCGGAAGTGCCTGTTTTACAGGATTTCCGG
>ERZ779660.572-NODE-572-length-21256-cov-3.670440_pt1 | contig 21256 bp, 19 predicted proteins | sample MGYA00511906_ERZ779660 | MGnify/ENA primary metagenome ERZ779660 (study PRJEB29588, sample SAMEA2156906) | human gut metagenome | biome: human gut; feature: human-associated habitat; material: faeces | place: Denmark | collected 2008/2010 ... | reverse complement strand
TTTGACACAACATTTGACCAACGATTCAGAAGATGGATCGTTGGTCTTTTTTTATTTGTATAGGTAGTGAAGAATCCGGCACTTTGCCTATTGAAACCCAGACCCCGAGCGTTATAATCTCCTTGCTAATTAAGATATGGAGGTTAGGACGCTATGAGATATGAGGAATACTTGGAAAAGTTGAAAAATGCAGTGGAAAAGAAATTAGGTTGCCCGATAGAGATAAAAAAGATTAAAAAGAATAATACCTGCATTGCAAAGGTTTTCTATCTTGTGATCGGAAGTCATACAGAAGCTGGAAAGACAGTATATGATGTTGTTTCTTCAAGGTTTGAGAGATGCAGTATCAATGAGGAAAAGTTACAGGCATGGTATGAACTTGGAGTAATCAATGGTGGAGTAAAGATTGAAAATAATAAGCTGGTTCTGGCGGTGCAGGGAAAGCCGGAACCAGAGAAAGTGCAGGGAGTGGCAGAGAAAAAGGAAGTGGTTGCGAAAAAGAAAGAGGAAACGACAGAAAAGAAAGAGAGTGCCAGCAGTACTGATAAAAATAAAAAATAGAATAAAATTAGTTTGGCAGTGCACTTGCAAAAGGACTTCTGAAGGAATGGAAAGTTTCATCAGAAGTCCTTTTTTATGCGTGAAAAGTGGCATTTGTTACAATTTCCTGAAAAAATTATTTTTATAAAAGGGGGAAGTGCTATGGAGCATGTAGTAAGAATGCAGGTGCGTTTGCATGTATTGAATCCTGACACAGGAGAGATGGAAAGCAGGGTGGACATTGGGCTGAACATGAATCAGACGGGCTTGTCAAAAGATGCAGTGTTGGAATTGTTTGACAGTTCAGCAAAGAGTATCCACAAGGTAATGGAAAAGGAGGCATCGAAATGGGAAGTGTGAGATTTGAGGTCGTGGCAAAAATCTGTCCGGACAATGTAAATGCTGTTGAGTTTTATTTATGTGCAGCTGGTGGTTATAACAGGCAGGTTGGGTTGATTGAATTTCCTCATGACAGACAGCTTGGGGATAATATGGCGGCAAGTGATGAGATTGTAAAGATCATCAAGAAAAGGATTAGAAAGAGTGTATAAGGGAATGGGGCAGTTGTTTATTCAGCTGCCCTGTTTTTTTGTATGTTGAAATTTGGTGTGTATGAGGGTAAAATGGAACTATCAATAAATGTGGAGGCATCAATCAATGATAGGGATAAAGAAGTTTATAGGAATAACATTAGCGGTTGTAGTTGTAACAAGTGCGGTATTGGCGCAATCAGTTCCGGTGGGAGCAAAGACACAGGCAATCAGTATTAGTAACGTTAAGAAAGGAAAAGCTACCTTATATAAAGGGCAGAGGTTATCATTTAAGACAAACTATAAAGAAAACCAGCTGAAGGTGTCTACATCAGATAAAAATGTGGTCAGTGTAAAAGGTATTAAGATCACAGGAGTAAATAAAGGAACTGCAAAGATTACAGTGGCTGTTAAAAGCAATACAAAAGTAAAAAAGACTATTACAGTAAAAGTTGTGGATAGGTACATTATCAGAAAGGATGATGCAGGTGGTGAAAGTGATAAGATAGTAGAAAAGTATGACAGAAAGACAAAGAAGAGCACATATACAGTAGAAGTAAAAGGAAAAGATGTATGTAATAATGTTGACATGAATATAAAATATAGATTTACTTCTAAAGATACACATATGAGAGGCACAGGACATGCAGGGGAAATGAGCAATATCAAATCTTATATTGTTGTACGCAATGCAACAAAAGGGTATGACAAAGAGTTTAGAACGTTCGAGAAATTATCTGACAATGATCTTTATAAATATTATGAACTGACAAAGGCAGAGATCAAGCAGACAAAGATTTCACGAAGCGAGACAGCTGCAGGATATATGCTGGCAGTAAGTACTCCAGTTAGAAATGGAATGTATACAGATTGTCTGATAAAAGACAAAACAACAAATGTAATATATGAAGTACAATACAAAGGTTCAGAAGATCCTTATACAGTATATAAAAGTATAAAGGTCATAAAATAACAAAAAGCAACAGAGTAAATGTGATTAAGATTGAATCCCAGATGTTTAGGCATCTGGGGTTCTTTTTAGTTATTGAAGATACAAGCAAGTTTTGTGCTTATCAGCTACATTATAATATGATAAAATATTGAATTTTATTTTAAATGGTGGTGCTTTTGCCGGACATGTTATGAGAAAAAAGGGACAGCCCACTGCAAAGTTGATATGAAAAAACATATTTTTACAAGATATGTGGATGGAAAAGAAGTGTCAGACCTGTTGATTTTTTATACAAACAATAAAATACAAAAGTTATGGATGCTATTCTAATTTTTAATTACCAACAATTTAATAAAATTTCCGTAGATTTAAAGTTCCGAAAAAAATCACCAGAGTATATTTTTTAAGAAAATATGGATTTTGGAAAGACAGAGAATGCATATCGGGATATTCCTATGAGCGAGGATGTGTACCGCCTGTTTCAAATGCAGCGAGAATATCAGAAGAATATGAGAATCAGAAACGACATCAAGATTGAACAATATGACAACGCAGGAAATGTTGTGGCAAAGTATAGTAAATTTATTTTTACAACAAAATTAGGAAAGCCTTTTACCCATGAAGGTCTGGTGTGTTCCCTAACACGCATTATAAAAAAATATAACGCAAGGGAAATAGAAGAAGCAAGCAGGGAAGGAAGAAAACCCAGCCTTTTGCCGGAGAAGATCACACCACATATGTTCCGACATACATTTTTTACAAGTCTGGTTGAAAATAAAGTTTCGTATGAGAGCATGAAAGCGTTGATGGGACACAGCAACATCAAAACCAGTATTGATATTTATTGCAGTATTGCAAAATCACTGACCTTGCAGAATCAGTCGAAACAAGACGTAGAGGGATTGACCAGTATATTTTAGAAAGAGGGCTGGCGGTTTATGCCAGCCGGTTTCTTTACTTTTAAGAGATGCTGATGTATAGTTAGAGTAGCTTTTGGGGAGAATTTTTGACACAAAGCTATGGGAAAATGGGTTTCTTTTTTGGAATTTTGACACAACATTTGACACCGATTTTATGAATATAGGGTACATTTATAAGGGGATATGCCTAACATGTTTTATTGGAAAGTCGTTGAAAAATAAGGAATGGTGCGTGGATGGCAAGGCTCCCTTGAGCCTTGGCTATGATGCCTTACGTTTGCGAATAGGCCTAGTAATACCAAGGGTTTCAGCGTTTGGAGACGTAGCGTTGACACAAGTTTGACACAACATTTGACCAACGATTCAGAAGATGGATCGTTGGTCTTTTTTTATTTGTATAGGTAGTGAAGAATCCGGCACTTTGCCTATTGAAACCCAGACCCCGAGCGTTATAATCTCCTTGCTAATTAAGATATGGAGGTTAGGACGCTATGAGATATGAGGAATACTTGGAAAAGTTGAAAAATGCAGTGGAAAAGAAATTAGGTTGCCCGATAGAGATAAAAGAGATTAAAAAGAATAATGGATATACTTATCGGGGTCTGGTGGTACATGATGGGGCTTCAATAAAACCAGTGATTGCGGTACAGGGAAGGCGTGGATGACATGTTGATATTGACAAATATCTTTAGAATAAATGGTGCAGGTGTGATCTGTTATGATGGACTTCTCAAAATTATTGCAGACATGGCAGGTGGAAATCATATCATTATACCGTGTAGTATACATGAAACAATTGTCATGTCAGAAAAGACATGGCTGGATGAACAGGTGCTACAGGAAATGGTTTATAGTGTCAATCGGGAAGAAGTTCCAGCAGATGAAATTCTGTCGGATCATCCGTTTCGGTATGAGAGAGAAATGAACAGGCTTTGTATGATTTGAAACTGCATGGAAGGGTGTACAGACTGCACCCTTCCTTATTTTTCGTACATGATCTTGTAAGCGCATACACAAAAACGGACAGTATGAAATTGGTTGTGCACATGCAACAGTATCACTAAAATAAAGAGTATATCTCTGTTTATTAACACCACAGTAATTCTAAAGAATCAGCGTTATGATTGGTTCAGTAAAGAACAGGAGGACGGAGTGATGTTAAAGAATATGCAGGAAGAGAATGAAGGAACTGATGAAGGCGCAGTGGGAGGCAGCACGAAAAAAGGCACAGATGCAGGAAAGTGTTGCAAATGTGTATGATACGAATATCCGTACATTCAGTAAGAGTATAACAGGAGGGAAAACATGGCAGTAAAAGTTGGAAACAGTTGGGTGTCGGAAGCAGCACTGAGTTATGCAAAAGTGAAAGCGGACAGTGGAGAATCCGCGACATTAAATGGACTCTTGGATCGCTACCCGGGCGTGAACTTCTCGACAAACACGCAGGCTTTTTCGCAGAAAGGTACGAATAATATTCAGATCGCACCGATTATTCTGGCACAGATGCAGAATAATCCGGACAAGCGGATCGAGTATGAGGCTTTGATCTATGATTGTGCAAAATTGATCTCAAGCGGCGCCATGGACTGGGCGCCTGCCGGTTCCCATGTGAAAGCGGCAGGAACGATCATCAATGCGGATGGCAGTGTGAGCGGCTGGGCGATCACGGAAGACGATAACGGGGATGAGTCGCGCGAAAAAACGAAGCTGGACAAGGACAAGAGAGATACGTGGGAGAAAAAGATCTTAGAGATGCATAAGCAAAAACGCATCAAAGAGAAGAAAGAAGCCCAGAAGCGTCTCGAAAAGAAAAGTATTGACTTGGACCCTACTTTAAGTTGTAATATAAACGTAACAGCTTAAAGCAGGGAGGCAATATGAAACAGACCGTAATTTTAAAGAATAAGTTATTTTTGTATCTGACGGAGTTTTTTGCGGGAATGTCCGTTATGGCAGTAGAGTTGGGAGCGAGCCGTCTGTTGGCACCGTATTTCAGTTCGTCGCAGATCGTCTGGACGATCATTATCGGAACCATCATGATCGCGATGGCGCTCGGCAATATTTACGGAGGAAGAAGTGCGGACAAGTCGCCGAATCCGGACCGCCTGTACACGAGAATCCTGATCGCTGCGATCTGGATCGCTCTGATTCCGGTGGTGGGCAAATATATCGTGCTCGGAATCTCGGCACTTTTGATTTTTACGGTGAGCAATAATTTTTTGATCATTGCAGCGTTTGCAGCATGTATGGTCATCTTTGTATTTCCTCTTTTCTTACTGGGAACCGTGACACCGTCGCTTGTAAAATATGCGGTGGACAGTCTGGATGATAACGGTAAGACAGTCGGTACACTCGGGGCATTCAACACGATCGGAAGTATCATCGGTACGTTTGTGCCGACCTTCGTGACGATTCCGGCGGTCGGAACGTCTATCACGTTTCTGATCTTCTCGGGAATTCTACTGGTTCTGGCAATCGTGTATTTTGTCAATGTCCGCGCAGGCAAAAAGAAAGTGATCGTATCGGTGGTAATCTTTGCACTGTGCTGCGGTCTTGGTTACTCGGATTCGTTTGCATTCTGGGAGAAGAATCTCACCTATGAGGGTGAATCGGTCTACAATTATCTGCAGGTATCGGAAGATGACACGTCGGTAAGACTGTCGACCAACGTGCTTTTTGGTGTGCAGTCGGTCTATATGAAGCAGGACAGGCTGACAGGCATGTATTATGATTACGCGATGGCGGCACCGCTCATGCTGGCGGATAAGAATCCATCGGATATGGATGTGCTGATCCTTGGAATGGGAACGGGAACGTATGCGACACAGTGCCGGAAGTATCTCGGGGATATGAACGTGGAAGGTGTGGAGATCGATGAGAAGATCACGCAGCTTTCGCGCAAGTATTTCTCACTCTCCGAGGATGTGCCGGTCACGACCTATGACGGCAGAGCTTATCTGAATGCGATGGATAAGAAATACGATGTGATCATGGTGGATGCCTATCAGGATATCACGATTCCTTTCCAGATGTCATCCGTTGAATTTTTTACACTGGTTAAGGATCATCTGAACGAGGACGGCGTGATGGTCGTAAATATGAACATGCGCGGCAGCGGAGATGGCAACATCAATCAGTATCTCTCCGATACGATCGGTCAGGTGTTTGACGCGGAGTATACGGTTGATGTGGCGAATACGACGAACCGCGAGCTTTTTGCATCGAACAATTCGTCGATCATGGAGAATCTGCAGGCAAATACAAAGCAGATCACAAATGCTGATTTAAGAAACATGATGGAGACGGTATACGCGGATAGCACTCCATACGGAAAAGGCGATTATATTTTGACGGATGATAAAGCTCCGGTGGAACTTCTCGGCATGCAGGTGATCGATCAGCTGATCGAGGAGGAAGTTGCCTATTATAAGGGAATCTACGAGCGTGACGGAATCCAGGGAGTGTTAAATTCATTGTAGGAGGAAACGGACATGATGTATAATCCGCAGTTGGATACGTTTTTGTGCGTTGTTGAGGCGGGAAGTTTCAGCAAGGCAGCGGAACAGTTGTATATATCGGCTCCGGCGGTCATCAAACAGATCAATTCGCTTGAGGCAAGTCTTGGTATGAAGCTTTTTGACAGGACGCACAGAGGGCTTGTGGTAACGGAAGCCGGACAGTCGATCTACAATGACGCAAAATATATCATCGGGTATTGCAAGGAGTCGGTGCAGCGGGCGAAAGAGGCAATGCAGGTATCGGACGATGTGATACGCGTCGGAATCTCGCCGATGACGCCGCCACAGGTATTTGTGGATCTGTGGCCACAGATCCAGAATCTATATCCAGATATAAAGTTTAAGCTGATCACATTTGAAAATACCTTGGAGAATGCAAGAGAGATATTGGCAAATCTGGGGCAGAATATCGATGTTGTAGCCGGAATATTTGATGAAACAATGTTAAAACTCAGAGGATGCGACGGCACTGAGATCTCAAGAGAACCGTTTTGTGTAGCGGTATCGATTCATCATAGGCTGGCGGAAAAGAAAAAGATTACATTGGATGATCTGGCGGGAGAAAATTTCATGCTCATGCAAAGAGGCTGGAGTTATTACGGAGATCGGTTAAGAGATGATATGATCAGGAATCATCCGGAAATCAACATCGTAGATTTTGATCTGTATAATGTGGAAGCGTTTAACTGGTGTGAGAATGAGAATGAGGTTCTTCTTGCGTTCAAAAGCTGGGAAAGTGTTCATCCGTTGATCAAAATTATTCCGGTGGAATGGGATTACACCATGCCGTTTGGAATACTTCACTCGAAAACCCCGTCGGATAAGGTCAAGCGATTGATAAAGGCTATCCGGCAGATCAAATAAGGATGTGTGTATAAGCGCAAACCTAAAGGTTTATACTGCATAACAAAACGAGACTTCTTATCAGGTCTCGTTTTCTTTATAATAAGGACAGATAAAATGAAATGGGCTGATGTTTCAAGAAGGAGGAATTGCAAATGGAATACGTTACATTGAACAATGGAGTTAAGATGCCGATCCTCGGATACGGCGTATATCAGGTTACAAAGGAAGAATGTGAAAGATGCGTACTCGATGCGCTTAAAGTTGGATACCGTGCAATTGATACGGCGCAGAGTTATTTTAATGAGCGTGGTGTCGGGGAAGGGGTCCGCACCTGTGGAATCCCGAGAGAAGACTTATTTGTTGTGTCAAAAGTTGCAGCAGAGCACAAGACATATGAGCAGGCAATGGCGGGAATCGATGAAACCTTAAAGAAGATGGGACTGTATTATCAGGATTTTTGCCGTGTTTTTTGCATTTTAAACTTTCAGTTAAAAATACATATTTGAATATAAAATACACACAATTTGAATACGGATAAATAATAAAAAGAAAAAATAAAAATATTTCGCAAAATAGTTGACAATATAAAACACATATGGTAATATACAGTCAACAAAACAAACAAGACCTAATTACACAAGACTTCCAATCGAACCAAGCGGTTGGGAAGCCAATTGGAAATAAAGAGAAGCTTGGAGTAAGCAGGAATTGAATGAGAAGAGGAGGTACAGTCCAATGGGACGATAAGTAAAATCCAAAACTTCATGGTAAGTGTGGTAGTGTCTGATAGTTTTCAGCGGGAAAAGCCTTTTCAAATGGATGAGAATAATTCTTAAAGTTATTAGTAGAGGATAACAGAGACGATGGAAGGCAATGGATATGTACAGACATTTTACAGATGAAGATACTGCGGAAAGATACCACGGAAGGTAATTTGAGGGTAGGATGTGCGGAAGAAGTTCATTCTATAAAAAGCGAGAGAGCATACTTCAGATTATTATTCAATATAGAGCATACATATCACTAATTTTCTAAACAGGTGGAAACATTTGTGAGCTGGAAGAATTAAATTACAAAAGAAAGGAATAAAAAATTGAATAATGAAACCGAGTAGAACGGTCACTGTATTTTTAAAGTTGAAAGTATGGTGACCGTTTCTTTTTAATTTTAAAGTAAAATAAATTGCACATTCTACGAATTAAGAGTAAAATTTTATAAATAGTGAAAAACGGGATGAAACAGGGAGAAAAAATGTTAAAAAAATTAACGCAACAGGCTACAGATCTGATATTACATTCCATCGCCTCCGGCGAAGTCATGGGTGCTAATTTTCTCATAACAAAAGGAAATGAAGAACTGGTCTATGCACAGGCTGGAATGGCGGACCGGGAAGCGGAAAAACCAATCGAACGGAATACGATTTTCCGGTTATATTCCATGACAAAACCGGTTACAGCAGTGGCGGCAATGATTCTGATGGAAAGAGGAATGCTTGATCTGTACGAGCCGGTAGCGGATATCCTTCCGGCATTTGCACACCAGAAAGTGGAGCGAGACGGAAAATTGTATACACCGGAGAGGCCGATACTGATGCATGATCTTTTGGCGATGACTTCCGGGCTGGTATATCCGGAGGAACAGACCATGGGTGGACGTGCAGTCACAAAAGTGTTTGAGGAAGCGTGTGCGCGTCTGGAAAGTGATCACCCGGTGAGCACACAGGAAATGGCAGAAAAAATTGCGGCATGTCCACTGGTATTTGCACCTGGGACAAGCTGGCAGTATGTCGGCAAACCAGCAGCAGGCAATGCAGCAGTGGATCGGACTGGAAGGGTATACCTATGCAAATTTTATGCGGAGATGTGTGGCACCTGAATTGCAGCAGGGAATCTGTGTAAAGGGAGAATATGGCTGGGATGGCTGGCTGGGCGCATATTTTGCAAATCTGCCGGAACAGGATATCACGATCCTTATGGGAGCACAGAAAAAAGATGCAGGCACGTTTTCCCTGACACGCCGGTTGCGAAACCTGTGTCTTTCAAACATTCTGTAAATTACAGGAGGGTAATACATTTGGAACAGAAAAACATGCTTCCGGGACTGACGCGGGAGGCCGAAGAACAAAAACTGCAGGAGATTATCGGGATTGCACAGCAAAATCTTGAACGCGCCAGAGCAGATATCCGGAAAGTGAACGAGGATCTGGAAGACCTGCTGGACGTGTATGAGGCACAGGATAAGGAAGGCCTGGCGTTGTGGAATAATGCAACCGCGCGTCTGAAGGAAAATGAGTATGATCTGGTGCGTTATGAGAAAGCGCGCAGGAAACCGTATTTTGGACGAATTGATTTCAAAGATCCGAATGTAAAAGGGGACGAGTCTTACTATATCGGAAGAGTGGGAATTGCAAAAAATAACTCGGAACCGGTCGTATTGGACTGGAGAGCACCGATTGCATCGGTATATTATGAGAGTGGTCTGGGGCCATGTCAGTATACCGTCAGTTCGGAGGGAACCTTTACGATTGACCTGAAACGGAAACGCACGTATGAGATTGAAAATGATCATCTGAAAGATTTTTTTGATTCCGATGTGGTGGCAAATGATGAACTTCTGACAAAGTATCTGGCGAAAAACAAGAAGGCGGTGCTCGGTGAGATCATTGCAACGATTCAGAAAGAACAGAATCTGATTATCCGGCGTTCGCCAAAGACCAATATCATTGTACAGGGTGTAGCCGGTTCGGGAAAGACAACCGTCGCCATGCACCGTATTTCCTATATTTTATACAATTACAGCGATGATTTCCGGCCGGAAGATTTCTATATTATAGGGAGCAACCGGATACTCTTGAATTACATTACGGGGGTATTGCCGGAACTGGATGTGTATGGCATCCGGCAGATGACGATGGAACAGCTGTTCATCCGTCTGTTGTATGAGGATTGGGATGAACGGAAATATCGTTTTCACCTCCTGGAAAAAGATGATGAAAAAAATGCGCAGAAAGGAAACCGTGAGTGGTTTCATGATCTGGAATTATATTGTGCAGCTTATGAACAGAGGGAAATTTCACACGAGGAAGTTTATCTGGAAAACACAAAGACACTTCTGGTCGGGCATGTGCTGATCAATACTTATCTGCGGGAACATCCCGATCTTTCCATGCAGAGCAAAATTCTTATGCTCAACGAGGTTTTATATTCCAAATACGAAAACGAAGTTCTGGGAAAACAAATATCCTATCCGGCAAAAGTAAAAAAGGCACTGGATAAGAAATATGCTTCTTTTTTTGGAGATGGAAAATGGAAGACATCTATTTACGATTTTTACCGGGAATTCTTACAGGTGCAGGCAGTTGCCGGGAAAGAAGTAGATATACCAGAAACTTCTTTTGATGTATACGATCTTGCAGCGCTTGCCTATATTTACAAGCGGATCAAGGAAACTGATCCGGTGCGGGAGGCCAGTCATGTGGTCATCGATGAGGCACAGGATTTTGGAATGATGGCATATTGCTGTCTGCACTATTGTCTGCGGGGATGCACATACACGATCATGGGGGATACCTCCCAGAACATACATTTCCGGTATGGGTTAAATGACTGGGAGGAATTGCGGAAACTGGTGCTGACCGGCACGTATGATGCGTTTGGGCTGTTGCGGAAAAGTTACCGGAATACGGTGGAAATTTCCGAATTTGCAAATGATATTTTGCGGCATGGAGATTTTGCTGTGTATCCGGTGGAGCCGATTATCCGGCATGGAGCAGCCGTGCGGGTGGAGAAACAGCCGGATGCAACAGCGCTTTTAGAAGAGACGGTACACACGATCCGGAAGTGGCAGCAAGATGGATATGAAACGATTGCGGTGATCTGTCGTGAGGAAAAAGAGGCAGCAGAGCTGGCGGAACAGTTGAAATCTTATATGGAGATTGTGGACTGTAACCCGGGGACTACGGAATTTGGAGCCGGTGTTATGGTGCTTTCGGTTGCCTACACGAAAGGACTGGAGTTTGATGCGGTTCTTTTGTATGATCCGACGCAGAAAAAATATCCGGCAGATAACGGACATGTGAAACTTTTGTATGTTGCGGCAACCCGCGCGCTGCATGAGCTTGTGGTGTTGTATCACGGAAATCTGAGCAGAATTCTGACAGATCCGGTTTCAAAAGAGAAAAAGCAGAAAGTGTTTGCAGCAGAAACACTGACCAAGGCAAAGGAATATGAAAAGAAAATCTTTACGCAAAAAGAAATAGAGCAGCAGCGACGGACGGAGGCAGATAAGGAACGCAATGCGCGAAGTTATATCGGTCCGGAACGGATCGAGGTGTCTGCACCGAAGGAAGAGGAACCTGACATCCATCCGGTTTCAGAGAAGTCAGTACCCAAGAAAGAGAAACCTGTCATCCATCCGGTTTCAGAGAAGTCAGTACCCGAGAAAGAGAAATCTGTCATCCATCCGGTTTCAAAGGTGTCGAAGGTTCCGGAGATTGCGCAGATCAATCCGTCTCCTTATGCATTTGGGGATCTGCCGGATAACCGGTTGCTACCGGTACGTGGACATTCCCGCATGAATTATACGGTGAAATGGGCCAAAAAAACGAAAAAGCATATAGACATTGCAAGTATGGCAGGAATTCTTCGGCTGACACCGATGACACCCGAGGTGATAAGGGTAAGTTTCGTCAAAGGTGTGATGACAGAAATCAAGGATACCTACTGGAAACCGGAGGCAACGGATGTTTTTTCGTGGAGTGTCAGAGAGTCAAAGACGGCATTAAAAGTTTCCACGGAAAAAGTCAGTGCTGTGATTGATAAAAAAACAGGTGCCATACAATTTGAAACAGCAGATGGGACGGTACTGTTAAAGGAACGCTCCGTGGAACCGCGCCTGATTATGGATCAGCAGACCTGGGAATTTTTTGAATGGGATTCTTCGGAAAAGATTAATGCAAAGGGAATTCTTTCTACGGATCTGCTCGTGCTGCGTGCAAAGGCAAAGTATATTTCTTTTGGAGGAAAGCCTATGCGGATGCCTCTTGTTTTATCCAGGAAGGGGTATGGGCTTGGGATAGCGGCTAAAGAAACCGTTTTGCTCTGTAATATCAAAACCTATGGGCCTTACATCAGTACACTGGGCGAGGATCAGATCGACTATTATTTTATTTACGGGGAGACGAATGAAGAAACAATTTCCATGTACAAAAAACTAACTTTATAGACTTGTTCTTTTCCATATTTTCTTATTGAAAAACTTTCTCTTTTAGTAATTTACGTGTATAATTAAGAAAAATTATCAATAACACAAAAGAAAGAATGCAAAGGATAAGACAATATGACATTAAAAGAATTGGAAATCGGGAAAAGTGCAGTCATTAAAACCGTAGGCGGTGAGGGTGCGTTACGCCAGCATTTCCTGGATATGGGAGTGATTCCGGGAGCGGAAGTGACGGTGATTAAGTTTGCCCCAATGGGCGACCCGATGGAACTGCAGATCCATGGGTATGAGCTGACTCTTCGGCTGGCAGATGCAGATCAGATTACAATTGAGCAGATTTCTTCCCGTACCAGAAAGCATGAAGGAGCCAGAAACATTAATCAGTCGGTTCATCCGGGACTGGGCGAAGAAGGAAAGTATCATGTAAAAGGGGATGGAAACCCTTTGCCGGAAAAGACGAGGCTTACATATGCGCTGGTGGGAAATCAGAATTGTGGAAAGACGACGCTGTTTAACCAGCTGACCGGTTCAAACCAGCATATCGGAAACTTTCCGGGGGTTACGGTTGACCGCAAGGATGGACCGATCAAAGGATACTCAGACACTCTGGTGACAGATCTGCCGGGAATCTATTCGATGTCCCCTTACAGCAGTGAGGAGATTGTTTCAAGAAATTTTGTGCTGGAGGATAAACCAAAGGCGATCATCAATATTATTGATGCAACCAATATCGAGCGGAATCTGTATCTGACGATGCAGCTGCTGGAAATGGATATCCCGATGGTTGTGGCACTCAATATGATGGATGAGATGACCGGAAATTCAGGATCGGTGGATGTAAACGGGATGGAAGCGATGCTGGGTGTACCGGTGGTCCCGATTTCTGCTGCAAAAAATGAGGGAGTGGATGAACTGGTAAGGCATGCACTGCATATCGCAAAATATCAGGAGCGGCCGGGACGACAGGATTTCTGTAGTGAAAATGAGTTTGGTGGAGCCGTGCACCGCTGTATTCATGCAGTCAGCCATCTGATCGAGGATCACGCAGAGCATGCGGGAATTCCTCTGCGTTTTGCAGCTTCTAAGATCATTGAAGGGGATCATCTGATTCTGCAGAAACTGGAACTGGACGAGAATGAGCACGAAGCAATTGAACATCTGATTGTACAGATGGAAAAAGAGCGTGGGCTCGATCGCAGTGCGGCGATTGCGGATATGCGTTTTAATTTCATCGAAAAGGTGTGCGAGAAAACGGTAGTAAAGCCGAAGGCAAGCCGGGAGCGCATCCGCAGTGAGAAAATCGATCGGATTCTGACCGGAAAATATACAGCAATTCCATGTTTTATCGGTATTATGCTGTTGGTGTTCTTCCTTACGTTCCATGTGATCGGCGCTTTTTTACAGAACCTGCTTGCCATGGGGATTGACGCACTGTCTAATGTGACAGACCATGCGCTGACGGCAGCGGGAGTCAATGAAGTGCTTCACGGACTGATCATTGACGGTATTTTTGCCGGAGTCGGAAGTGTACTGAGTTTCCTGCCAATTATCGTAACATTATTTTTCTTTCTGTCATTGATGGAAGACAGTGGTTACATTGCGCGAGTTGCATTTTTTATGGATAAACTTCTGCGAAAAATCGGACTTTCCGGACGAAGCATTGTACCGATGCTCATCGGATTTGGATGTACAGTTCCGGCGGTGATGTCGACCCGCACGCTGCCGAGTGAGAGAGACCGGAAGATGACGATTTTGCTGACTCCGTTTATGAGCTGTTCGGCAAAACTTCCGATTTATGCATTTTTTACCAGCGCATTTTTCCCGGAGTATGGAGCACTCGTGATGTGTGCTTTGTATCTGACCGGAATTGTGATTGGAATCCTGGTTGCGTTGTTGTATCGGAAAACACTGTTCCGTGGAGATGCGGTTCCGTTTGTCATGGAGCTGCCAAATTATCGTCTGCCGGGGCTGAAAAATGTTATGCAGCTTTTGTGGGAGAAAGCAAAAGATTTCCTGCAGAAAGCATTTACCGTTATTTTTGTAGCAACGATCTGTATCTGGTTCTTACAGAAATTTGATTTGCATTTTAATCTGGTGGCGGATTCTAAAGACAGTATTCTTGCGATGATTTCAAACTGCCTGGTTCCAATTTTTGCACCGCTTGGACTGGGAGACTGGAGGATCTGTACTTCATTGATCAGCGGCGTTATGGCAAAGGAGAGCGTGATCTCAACTCTGGAAATTTTATTTGGAGGAGCAGTAAAGGATGCATTGACACCGGTAGCGGCAGCTTCACTTCTGGTATTTAGTCTGTTGTACACGCCGTGTATTGCAGCAATTGCTTCCATTCGCCGGGAACTTGGACGAAAATGGGCAGTTGGCATGGTGATCTGGCAGTGTATGATCGCCTGGGTGGCAGCATTTGCGGTAAGGTGGCTGATGGTTTTATTTATGAGATAATGAAAATAGAGCAGAAAGTACTTGAAGGAATCGGAAAGATAGAATAAAATAATAACAAAAAAGGATTATTTATTTATGCTCAGACAAATGTGGAAAAAGAGGGTTTGTTTTGTTCTGGCTGTGATTCTGGCAGTAATTGCTGTGACACCAATGGAGATGGAGCACACAGATGCAGCAATGGTACATTCGGTAACAGCATTGATGACGGGAAATCTGGTAAACAAGTCCAATGCGGACAAGCTGACTTACAGACAGCTGGAGACAAGCGCCTATGAGAGAAAACTGATTTCAAAAAGTGTGTATAATTACACGATGCAGCAGGTCCCGGCATTGTATGAGGGCAGGAACGTCATTAATGTGTCCGGTATGACCGGAAAAGCAAATACCAGTTATGTGGATGATGATGGTGTTGGTGAAAATGTCTCGTTTGTAAAATTTCAATGTAGAAAGAGCGGTAAATACCAGTTTACGGAAAGTGATTTTAAGGGAAAATCCAAGAATGAAGTGATCTATAATGATAACAATTATCTCATGTTTCTGCCAAAAGAGTTAAAAAGCGGGTATGAGATTTATGACCCATGGAACAGTACCTACTATCAGTTTCTTTCCAGAACTTTTGCAAGTGGTTATGGCAAAGTATGGTATGATGTCAACGCATCGAAAAAACTTACGAGAAGTGCGAAGCGTGCAATAAAAAATTCGGCAGGGTATACAAGCGCTATCCAGAGGGAACTGCAGAAGAAAAAAGACAGTATTTCCAGATACAGTATGGAATCTGAAAAAAATACGTATCGCTTAAAGAAAGGAAATACATATCTGCTTGTAATTTTTACGCCGGATTCCTTCCGCTTCCGGAAAAAAATAACAAACGGAAACAATTATTATAAGGAACAGTATCTTTCCGATATTCCATGGTCGTTCGATCTGAAAATTACTTATATGGATGAAAAAGCAGATTAGCAAAATTACCCTATTGTATTAGAAATCAGAACGTGGTACAATGCATAAGAATAGAAAAAAGCATTGACGGAACAAGTAGTGAAATTGAAACATACAGAGAGAACGGTAGATGGTGTGAGCCGTTTATGGAAAGATTTCATGAAGACCACTCCTGAGCTGTGCGCGAAAGAAGCGTCACCGTGTAGCTGCGTTATAAGCCAAAGAGTAAAAGAATTAAGGTGGAACCGTGTATAAAGCACCCTTAGATATGTCATGCATATCCGGGGTGCTTTTTTATTTCCATACCAAAAGAAGGAGAGTTAACGTAAAATGGTAAACTTTAAGGAAAATGAAGAATTAAAAACACTGAATCATTCCTGTGCACATCTGATGGCACAGGCAATCAAGCATCTGTACCCACAGGCAAAATTCTGGGTTGGACCGGTTGTTGCAGAGGGATTTTACTATGATGTAGATCTTGGGGAAGATGTAATCCGTGATGAGGATATCGAAAAGATCGAAAAAGAGATGAAAAAGATTGCAAAATCCGGAAAGAAAATCATGCGACGTGAAGTTTCTAAGGCAGAGGCTATGGAAATGTTCAAGAATGATGAGTATAAACTGGATCTGATCTCCGATCTGGAAGATGGAAATATTACCGTATATGATCAGGGCGATTTTACGGATCTGTGCCGTGGACCGCACGTAGACAATGTAAAACTTTGCAGAAACTTCAAGCTGATCCGTCACTCTGGTGCATACTGGAAAGGTGACAGCAAAAACAAAGTGCTGCAGAGAATTTATGGTGTATGTTTCCCGACCGCAGAGGAGCTGGAGGCACACCTTAAGCTTTTAGAGGAAGCAAAGGAAAGAGATCACAGAAAAATCGGAAAGGACATGAACCTGTTTATGGTTGATGATCTGGTTGGCCGTGGACTTCCGATGTTCCTTCCGAAGGGATATGTGATCTGGCAGGAGCTGGAGAATTATATCAAGAACAAGGAAAGAAAGCTGGGCTATCTGCATGTTATGACTCCTTGTGTCGGTACCGTAAATCTGTACAAGACATCCGGTCACTGGGATCACTACAAAGAAAACATGTTCCCACCAATGGAGATGGAGGGAGAGTCTTTCGTTCTTCGTCCGATGAACTGCCCGCATCATATGATGATCTATGCAAACAGAAGACATTCCTATAAGGATCTGCCGATCCGTATCGGTGAGATCGCACATGATTTCCGTTACGAATCCAGCGGAACGTTAAAGGGTATCGAGCGAGGCAGACATTTTTGTCAGAACGATGCGCATCTGTTTGTAACACCGGAGCAGATTGAGGATGAGTTTACCAAGGTTGTAGACTTGATTTTTAGTACCTACAAGGATTTCGGAATTACCAATTACCGTTGTGTACTGTCTCTGCGTGATCCGGCAAACAAAGAAAAGTATCATGATGATGATGCTATGTGGAACAAGGCAGAGGATGCACTCCGCACGGTATTGAATGATCTGAAAATTGATTATACAGAGGAAATTGGAGAGGCTGCTTTCTATGGACCAAAGCTGGATGTAAACGTACAGCCTGCAGTCGGCAATGAGATCACACTTTCTACCTGCCAGCTTGATTTCTGTCTCCCGGCAAAATTCAATCTGTCTTATGTAGACCGTGATGGTGAGAAGAAGACACCGGTTGTTCTGCATCGTGCAATCCTTGGTTCCCTCGATCGTTTCATGGCATATATTCTTGAGGAGACCAAGGGAAATCTGCCGACATGGCTGGCTCCGGTTCAGGTTCGTGTGATGCCGGTTAAGACAGACAACGAGGAACTGACTGCTTATGCAAAGGAAATCTGCGATGCATTAGAGGCAAAGGATGTCCGTGTAGAACTCGATGACAGATCCGAGAAGCTTGGCTATCGTATGCGTGAAGGACAGGTGCAGAAGGTGCCGTATCTTCTGGTTGTCGGCTTCAATGAGAAAGAAGACAGAACCGTATCCTTCCGTCTGCATGGAGAAAAAGATACCACAGTTCTTCCACTGGATGAGTTTGTGGAGAAGCTTGAGAATGAGATCAAAAATAAGCTGAGAACTCATATCGGGGCTGAAAAATAAATAAAAGCCGATTTGAAACAGTAAAAAATGCGCGCAGCAAAAAGTGGTGCCCCCCTTTTGCTGCGCGCTTTTTTGCAGGAAAATATATTTTTACTTTCATGTTAGAAAGTCGTTGTATTCTGTTCAGAAACTTCCAACTTCCGGATCAACTGGAATTCATGTATAACCATTGCCAATCCAACTGCAAAAGATAACACATCCGCAACCGGACTCGCATAAAGAATTCCCTTAATTCCCCAGAAACGCGGGAAAAGCAAAAGCAGAGGAAGCAGGAATAAAATCTGTCTTGTCAGAGAAAGAAACGTTCCCTTATATGCTTTTCCGATCGAACTGAAAAACGTCGAGGAAATCGGCTGCATAAAATTAAGCCATGTAAACAGCAGGAAAATCCGGAAATAGTTTACACCGAAATCAAAATATTCTTTGCTTCCGCTGCCAAACAGACCGAGGATCTGTCGCGGAAAAATCTGAAACAGCAGGAAGGATACAATGGATACAATGGCACCGACCGTAATCGCCAGACGATACGATTCCTTTACCCGGTTGTACTGTTTTGCACCGTAGTTAAAACTCTGGATCGGCTGGCTGCCCTGTGACAGGCCGATAATCACGGAAAAGTAAAGCTGGTTGACTTTCATGACAATTCCGGAACAGGCAATCGGAATTGACTCTCCGTAAACGGACTGTGCACCGTAATGCTTTAGCAGGTTGTTCATCGTAATCTGCACGATCATCATGGCAACCTGGTTGATGGCAGAAGCCATGCCAAGTGAGCAGATCTGTGCCAGATGGGAAGCATTCGGCCGGAAATGCTCGGAGTGCAGGGTTACTGTGCGGTAGTGTGACAGATAGCAGACCGCAATAATCGCAGAGATGACCTGACCGATCACGGTTGCCGCTGCAGCACCGTACATGCCCCAGTGGAATCCCAGAACAAACACGGCATCCAATACAATGTTGATGACGGCGCCGGAAATGTTTACAAACATCGCCATCTTTGGGCTGCCGTCTGCACGGATTAAGTGTCCGCTTCCGATCGTAAGAATTAAAAAAGGAAAACCGATCGCCGTCACACGGACGTATTGCCGGGCAAGCGGGAGAACATCTGCAGGGGAACCAAATCCGACCAGCAGAGGATTCAAAAATAATTCGGTTATGACAAAAAGAAGGATGCCAACGGTAAGAAGCATTGTGATGGCGTTTCCGACAAAATAGGGAGCTTTTTCTTTTTTGCCGGCACCCATGTGAAGGTTGAAGCTTGCCGCACCGCCGATTCCAAACAGAAGTCCAAGTCCTGTGCACATCATGGCAAGTGGGAATGCAATGTTGGTAGCGGCATTGCCGAGTGTGCCGACCGCATTTCCGATAAAAAGCTGGTCTGCAATGTTGTATACCGCACTGACAAGCATGGCGATAATGCTCGGTACGGAAAAGCGCAGAATCAGCGAAGAAATTTTGTCCACGGCAAGTGGATTTTGTTGTTCTGAAGTCATATGTTTCGCCCTTTCTTATGTTAATATCTGTATTTGCTTTTATATGGCAAACTTATATTATTATAGCTTTTTTCCTGTTTTTTTTCAATGAAGCCGGGCAGCAGAAAAATAAAATGGAAATTTTTGTATTTCTGAAACTTTTATGTGTGATGAATGGTCTAATAGATAGAAACAAAAAAGGAGGAAAATAAAATGAGTAAACTGAGTAGTGTATTAAAAAAGACAGGTATTGCAGTAGCTGCTGCGGCAATGCTGGTGACAATGGGAGCAGGAACGGTGGTTACACAGGCAAAAACAAGTCTGCCGGTTTATAAAGTATCGCTGGCAAAGAAGTATACCAACAACCAGAAGGGCAAACAGATGGAAGCCAGTGTAAAGATTCCGAAAGTGAAAATTACAGGTACAGACGGAAAAGTTATGAAAAGCGAAAGTGAAAAACTGAATGCTGCAATATCTAGTTATCAGAATAAATTTATCAAAGATTATAAAAAAGATGTGGCAGCCATAAAGAAGGGAGAGAAGGGAAATGAGAGCCTTACTTCCGGATATAAGGTTGTAACCGACAACGACAAGCTGTTTTGCCTGCGGATTGATACGGTAATTGCTATGGGCGGCTCCCAGAGTTATGCAAAGATTTTCAGTGTGGATAAAAAATCCGGAAAACAAATCACTCTGAAAAATCTGTTCAAAAAAGGAAGCGGCTATATTGACCGGATTTCCGACAATATCAAAGAACAGATGCGGGCACAGATGAAAGAGAATGCAGATGTTACCTATTTTGTGGACGATGAAAACAATAAGTTCAATTTCAAGTCCATCAGCAATAAGACGAATTTCTATGTCAATGAGAAGGGAAAACTTACCCTTGTATTTGATAAGTATGAAGTAGCACCGGGATATATGGGAATGGTCGAATTTTCCATTCCGACAGGTGAGATTGTAGATATGGTTACAAACGGATATCTGAAATAAAAGGCATATAGAAAAAATGGCTCTGTGGGCAAATCCCACAGAGTCATTTTTTCTATTTGGTGCAAAGGAAGAGGATGCAATTTCTGATTTTTACGGTATACTGTCTGTAGAAAATAAAATGACGTGAGAGTATACCTATGAAAAACAGGACAGGCCATAGGCTTAAATATGTTAGAATATGCAGGTGTAGGGGAGTGAAGCATGCAGTTCGTGTTGACTAATTTGTATAACAGCTGATAAAATGATTGGGAAAATTACGGCATCTGATTCATTCATCTGCAGAGCATTTGGTGAAAAAGATACGACGGTAATTGTGTTGAACAATTTTAAAATAAATGAATAAAAACTCTGACGGCAAGGATGATCCGAGCAGGAATAGTTAAGAAATAAGGATTTACAGAACCATCTTTCTGACAGATTGCCCGAAAGATGGTTTTTTGCGTTGAAAATAACAGGAGGATAGCATGTTAAAGGTAGCAGTATACGGAAAGGGCGGTATTGGAAAATCCACAGTGACTTCCAATCTTGCAGCAGCTTTTGCAAATATGGGAAAACGTGTCATTCAGATCGGATGCGATCCGAAAGCGGATTCCACCATTAATTTACTTGGTGGTGAGCCACTTCGTCCGGTAATGAATTATATGAGGGAAGAGGACGAGGAGCCGGATGAGCTGGCGCAGATTTCAAAGGAAGGCTATGGAGGAATCCTCTGCATTGAGACGGGCGGACCGACACCGGGACTTGGCTGTGCGGGGCG
>ERZ779660.568-NODE-568-length-21344-cov-2.541970_pt1 | contig 21344 bp, 14 predicted proteins | sample MGYA00511906_ERZ779660 | MGnify/ENA primary metagenome ERZ779660 (study PRJEB29588, sample SAMEA2156906) | human gut metagenome | biome: human gut; feature: human-associated habitat; material: faeces | place: Denmark | collected 2008/2010 ... | reverse complement strand
CTCCGCTTCTTGAGACAACCATCAATGGTGCAAGCCATGTAATCATCAATATTTCCGGTGATATTTCCCTGATGGATGCAAATGATGCAGCAAGCTATGTACAGGATCTGGCAGGAGAAGATGCAAATATCATCTTTGGTGCAAAGTATGATGAGACCATGACAGATGAAGCTACGATCACTGTAATTGCAACCGGACTGGAGAATCCATCCATGAAGATGAAGCCACAGCAGCAGGCGGGTGGAATCGGTGGCCGTATGGTATATCCGAATACAAACAATGTCCGTCCGACAGGTTCCGTTGGAATTGTCAGCCGTGCAGCAGCTGCTGGAAACAATAGTTTTCCTGGGGTAAATAACAGCAATTACGCCAATGCAGGTACCGGTGTGGGAAGCAGACCGGTCAATCAGCCGCAGGCACAGGCACCGACTCCTTCCGCTTCGAACTATTCCGGGATTCAGCGTCCGAAGCCGGTAGAGAGTAATGTAAAGCCGGTAGAAATTAATATTCCGGATTTCCTGAAGAACCCTAGAAGATAAAACCGCACAATATGTCGATAATTTCCAAATAACAACCTCTTGTTTTTGCTAAATTATGAGGAATATTTTTCTTATAATAGGAGCAGAGACAGGAGGTGATTTTTTATATATGTATTCTATATTGATATCTTTCTGAAACAAAACTTTCTGATGAATTTTCTTGTATTATCCCTTACCTGTGTATTTTGCAAAAGTGCAGTCTGTCACCGGAATCTGCGCATGTTAGCTGCCGCGGTTTCCGGCACGGGACTTGAAGCGTTTGGACTGATGGTGCTGCCTTATGCAATTTCCGTTCTGTGTACTGCCATCGGCATCGTGCCGCTTATGGTTTTTCTTGCGTTTGGCAGGGAAAATAAAAAACAGAGGATGGTGAGGATTTTAAGCAGCTGGTTGTCCATTGTATTGTTAAACGGAGTGGCAACTGCAGTTTACAATCTGACGGGACTGGAAAATCTGTATCTGTATACCGCATTGGCAACGGCCGGAATCACTTACGTACTTGTCAAAAATCTTGTGGTGTCGGTGCAGAGGCAAAAGCGACAGATGTCTGTGGTTCTGTATAACAAAACGGTGTCGGTTCCATGTATCGGACTGCTGGATTCCGGCAATCTTTTAACCATGCCATTAAGTGGGAATCCGGTACATATTGCAGATGCAGCCCTGCTGCAGAAGCTTGTCGATGAAAAAACGGTACAAAAGGAGATTCCATACCGTGCACTCGGAAATCCGCAAGGAAAATTGCAGGTGTACTGCATGGATGGGATGAAAGTGGAGACGGAGCCGGCAAAATTCTGTGACTGGAAACAGGTATGGGTTGGCTGCGCGGAAAATGGGGTGCTGTGCAATAAACCGTATCAGCTGATTCTGCATGCATCGGTGGCAGACCACTGTGGCTGCACAAAAGATCCATCCCAAATGACAAAAAAACTGAGAAAGGAGAAACGTAATGTTTTCACTGTTTGAACTGGTGTGGAAGAGAATCCGCCTGTTTTTTACGGATGATGAGGTTTTTTACATAGGAGGGGCAGATGTACTGCCACCACCATTGGAGCGGGAACAGGAGAACCGCTGTCTTATCGCTTTAAGCGGGCTGCATGGGGACAGTGAACCCATGACGCGCGAAGACGCAAGAAAGCAGCTGATCGAACACAATCTGCGTCTGGTGGTATATCTGGCACGGAAATTTGAAAATACCGGAATCTGTGTGGAGGATCTGATCTCCATCGGAACAATTGGGCTGATCAAGGGAATCAATACATTTAATCCGGAAAAGAAGATCAAACTGGCGACTTATGCGTCCCGGTGTATCGAAAATGAGATTCTTATGTATCTGCGCAGAAATAATAAAGTGAAGCTGGAGGTATCAATTGATGAGCCGTTGAATGTGGACTGGGATGGAAACGAACTTCTTCTTTCGGATATTCTTGGAACCGATGAAGATATCATTTACCGGGATATGGAGAATGAGGCGGAGATCATGCTTCTCCGCACTGCGGTTAATACGCTGACTCCGCGGGAAAAAGAAATTATCTGTCTGCGCTATGGAATCGGAAGAAAAGACGGCAGGGAAATGACCCAGAAAGAAGTGGCAGACCTGCTTGGAATTTCGCAATCCTATATTTCGAGACTGGAGAAAAAAATTATGGTGCGGCTGAAAAAATCAATTCAAAATAATGTGTAAGTATGCTATACTAATTACATAAAATTTGCTCTGAAATAGTAAAATTTATATGCAAAATAACAAGGACAGCAGGATGAAAGGGCGTGGTTTTTATGAAGATTGAATTTTTAGGGGCAGACCGTGAGGTGACGGGAAGCTGCCATTATGTGGCATTTGGGGAGACTCATTTTCTGGTGGACTGTGGTATGGAACAGGGGGCGGATCTGTATGTGAATCAGGAGATACCGGTTAACCCGGCAACGATTGATTATGTGTTTGTGACGCATGCCCATATTGATCATTCCGGACTTCTCCCACTTTTGTATAATCACGGGTTCCGGGGAAAGATTTTTGCAACAACGGCAACCTGTGAACTGTGTAATATCATGCTGAAGGATTCGGCACATATTCAGGAATTTGAGGCAGAATGGAAAAACCGCAAGGCGCGGCGTGCAGGAAGGCCGGAAGTGACACCGATGTATAACATGGAGGATGCGCAGGGGGTTTTAGAGCATTTCGTTCCGTGTACATACCATGAAACGGTGCAGATCTGCGAGGGACTGACCATAAGGTTTGTCGATGCGGGGCATTTGCTTGGCTCCTCCTCCATTGAAATATGGGTGACTGAGGATGGCGAGACAAGAAAACTTGTCTTTTCCGGGGATATTGGAAACTGCAACCGTCCATTGATCCGTGATCCGGAATATCTTGAGGAAGCGGACTATGTGATCATGGAATCCACTTATGGAAACCGCAATCACAATACACCGCCGGATTATGCGGCAGAACTGGCAAAGGTGATGAATTCCACGTTTACCAAAGGTGGAAATCTGGTCATTCCGGCATTTTCTGTCGGCAGGACGCAGGAAATGCTTTACTATATGCGCCGGATTAAAACCGAGGGGCTGCTGCCGGAGTATCCGGGATTTGAAGTATATATCGACAGTCCGCTTGCCGTGGAGGCAACAAATATTTTCCATAAGAGTGTGGAAGAGTGCTTTGATGAGGAAGCAAGACAGCTGGTACAGTCGGGCATCAACCCGATCCAGTTTCCGGGACTGAAAGTGGCAGTTTCCAGTGAAGAATCCAAGATGATCAATTTCAACCAGAAATCCAAAGTGATTATCTCGGCTTCCGGTATGTGCGAAGCCGGCCGTATCCGGCATCATTTGAACCACAACCTGTGGCGGACGGATTCCACGATTCTGTTTGTCGGTTATCAGGTGCCGGGAACGCTGGGCTATTCTCTGTTAAACGGAGTAAAAAAGGTAAAACTTTTCGGAGAGGAAATTGAGGTCAGAGCAAGCATCGTAAACCTTCCGGGTATCAGCGGGCATGCGGACCGGGATCATCTGACTGCATGGATTGCAAACTTTAAGAAGCCGCCGAAGAAAGTGTTTATTGTACATGGCGAGGAAACCACCGCGGTAGAGTTTGCGGAACATGTCAAAAACGATGTGGGATTTGATGCTTTAGCTCCATATAGCGGGGATGCGTATGATCTGCTTACCGGAGAACAGATCGCACAGGGCAGCAGACAGCTTGTGGAGAAAAAGACACAGGGTGTTTACCGTGCAAAATCCGGCGCGTTTGACCGCCTGATGATTGCGGGAGAACGTCTCATTGCTGTTATAAAAAAATGTCAGGGCATGGCGAATAAAGATCTTGGAAAGTTTGCGGATCAGATCAATTCGCTCTGCGATAAGTGGGACCGGTAAATTTGAGGGGGAAGCGGGACTTACGTCCCGCTTTTCCCATGTCCGGAATAACCGGATGAAAATGAATAAAAAAACAGCACATGGGAATCCTTTATTATAAATCCAATTATAACGGAGGAATCCCATGTCTACGTACAAAGTTGAAATCTGCGGGGTAAATACGGCCCAGCTGCCAATACTGAAAGAAGAAGAAAAAGATGAACTTTTCAAAAAGATAAAAGCCGGCGACAAGGCATCCAGAGAAACCTATATCAAGGGAAATCTCCGGCTGGTATTATCCGTGATCAAACGGTTTAATAATCATAATGAAAATGTGGACGATCTGTTCCAGATTGGCTGTATCGGACTGATGAAGGCAATAGATAATTTTGATACGAGTGTCGGGGTGAAATTCTCCACATATGCCGTCCCGATGATTATCGGTGAAATCCGCCGGTATCTGCGGGATAACAGCAGTTACCGCATTCCGCGTTCACTGCGTGATATTGCATATAAAGCCATGCAGGCAAAGGAACGGCTGGCAAAAAATGCACAGAAGGAACCGACTCTCGAAGAGATTGCAGCCGAATGTGAGATTCCGGTGGAGGATGTGGTGTATGCCCTGGATGCCATCCAGACGCCCTTAAGTCTGTTTGATCCGGTTTATACGGATGGAGGGGACACCCTGTATGTGATGGATCAGATTTCGGACAAGAAAAACAAAGAAGAGCACTGGGTGGAGGATTTGTCACTTTCCGATGCCCTGTCACATCTGAATGAACGGGATGAGCATATCATCCGTCTGCGTTTTTTTGAGGGAAAGACACAGATTGAAGTCGCAGATGAAATTCATATTTCGCAGGCGCAGGTGTCGCGGCTGGAGAAAAATGCGTTAAAAAGTATGCAGGGGTATCTGCGTACATGATAGCGGCCTGTTGTAAAATGGTTTTGTTATTGCTATAATGTGGAATATACAAAACGGAGAGGAAAAGAAATATCCGGCAGTAGAAAAATGCATTCTTGCTTTTTGCGGTGTACTGTGCTATACTGTCAACCGTTGCAGATTCTGTAAACAGGGGATTGCACGAAAAATTACCGAGTGTTCGAGACCTTCCACTCGTAAAACAAAACTAAAGGAGACAAATGGATATGAGAGACAAAAAGGTAACATTTATTGTTCAGGCTGCTGTGATTGCAGCACTTTATGTAGTGCTGACTTTTGTAGCCAACGCACTGGGACTTGCATCCCACACGATTCAGGTACGCTTTTCCGAAGCACTGTGTATCCTGCCTGTTTTTACGCCGGCAGCGATTCCGGGACTGTGGATTGGCTGTCTGCTTGCGAATCTGCTGACAGGCGCCGTGATCTATGATGTCATTTTCGGAAGCATTGCCACGCTGCTGGCAGCGGTATGTACCTATCTGCTGCGCAATCACAAGATTGCATGCACATTTCCGCCGGTTATTTTTAATATGATTATTGTTCCGTTCGTGCTGGTCTATGCGTACGGTATTCCGGCAGTATATTTCCACGGTGTGAATGTAACCATCCCGTTTAATGCCATGACGGTCGGAATCGGAGAGGTGATTTCAGTATGCGTTCTTGGAAGCATTCTGATGCGTGTACTTGCAAAATACAGAAATGTCATGTTCCGTGCCACCGCACAATAAAAAATTATATCTAATAGAAGGTTCTGGAAGTCCCTGCGAGAGCAGGGGCTTTTTATTTTAAGAAATTCTGTAAATAAGCCAGACAATTTTAAGAAAACCTTAATGTCATTCCAAAATAACGTATGTTATCATAAATGACAGGAAACCGTAAAGAACATTTATGGAAGGAGAAGATTATGAAAATAAGAAAGACAATCTGCAGTCTGCTTCTGGTATGCCTGGCATTTTTAGGCATATTTTGTGGCAGAGCAAATGTATATGCAGATCAGAAACAGGCATTGTCGGCAACGGTGACTCTGCTGAAACAGGAAAAAGACTGTGTCGTACAGGTGGAGGCAAAAAACAGCGGGGCGGATTTTACCGGGAAGGTGCGGCTGGTGTTTTCCGGTACCGACAACTCCAACGGCTGCGCATTTGAACAGCGCCTGACATTGCCGCAGAACGGAAAAAAACAGTATACAATGACCATTCCGTATGCGGATGTCAGCCAGACACGCGGAAACGGAATCGTGGCATTTATCGATGAAAAGGGAAACGTTGTGGCAAAGGAAGCATTTGCCAGTATTTTTGGCAAAGAAAAGCGCGGTATTGGTGTGGGAGTGCTTTCGGATCATTATGATGCGCTTGGATGGATGAGCATGAGCGGCCAGACCTATTATCTTCACGGAAAAGACCAGAATGTATATCTGACACAGATGGACGCGGATACATTGCAGGCGCAGCTGGATGAACTGTATTTTCTTGTGATTGATTCCTACGATGTGAGTTCACTTGGGAAAGAGAATATCAAGGCAATCGAGAAATGGGTGAAAAACGGTGGATGGCTGCTGATTGGAACCGGAGAGCGCGGCAAAGATACACTGGGTGGTTTTGATTCCTCATTTATGGAGGTCAGCTGCAAAAGCGTCAGCAAAGTGGGAGAAGAAAATGAGGTATCGAAAGAAATGCAGCAACTGGGAAGTTATTCCGGATTTACCGGGATTGATTTTTCACAGATGCCGGTTGCAAAGCTGCAGCGGAACAATACAAATGCAAGCAAAAGCGAAGCTTATCCGGGGTGGGTGTATGCCTGTGGGGATGGTGCCATCGGTGTATGTGCCATTTCTTTTGGCGAAAAACAGATGCAGAAAGTTTCCCCGGATCTGTGTTACGGAATTTATGACCAGGTGGCAGGATATTCCATGAGCTATTCCCAGTATGTCAATGACGAGGAATGGGGATGGAGTGGGGAAAATGCATTCGGTGTCATTGACCACCTCAATACGGCATTGGATTTTTCCTGGCTGAAAGTTCTGATAGTGGTCTATGTGATCGTTGTTGGACCGGTGCTTTATCTTCTGCTTTGCAAGATGAAAAAAAGAGACTGGTACTGGTTGGGGGTACCGGCGCTTGGCATAATTTTTATCGGTGTGGTATTTATCGGCGGGCGGAATTTAAAGCTGCATGAGACACGGGTTTATTCGGTGACCGCACAGCAGGCGGATGGAAAAAGTACCACTGGTATCGCCACCTATTACAATGCGTATCATTCCGGGGTAAAACCGTGGAAGGTACGGCTGAATGATAATTACGCATATGGTGGTACAGGTCTCAGTGAATCTTATAGTATGGCATCTTCCGGCAGGGTATATGAAGACCGTTATCACTATTTGGTGGAATATGACAGGGGGCTGTCCCTTGGGGTAAAACCGCAGAGCAATTTTGAAAATGCCTATCTGTTTGCGGCAGGAACTGCCAAAGGATGTGGAAGCATAGACACCAGTGGTCTGGTGATCACGCAGCAGAAACAGGGGGGAAACATAACAAACAACACGTCCTATGATTTCCCTTATCTTGTCTGCGTGTCGGATGATACGGTCATGGTATTTTCGGATGTAAAAGCAGGTGAAACCATAACGATAGACGGGAAAAGTAAAAAACCACTGCTGTCCCAGCAGATTTCTTATTTTGATGATGTCTACAGCGTGTTATCGCAAGACAACATGAATGGAAATACATATTCGTATAAGCATAAGGATATGGCAGCCGCACTGTATCTGGGACTGTGCCAGATCCGGCGGCAGAACGATGTGTCGGGTACTGTTGTAGTGGAAGGAGTAACCGCAGACTACGGAAAAACCATAGAGAGCAGGTGCTCGGAAATTTCGTTTGGCTGTCTGTATACGATTGCCGGTCAGGAGGTGTCCAATGCTTCAAATTAGTCATTTGTATAAAAACTACGGAAAATTTCAGGCGGTCAGGGATCTGAACCTGCATGTGCCCAAAGGGGATCTGTTTGGCTTTGTGGGACCAAACGGAGCCGGAAAGACAACAACAATCCGGATGGTATGCGGACTTATGCCGCCGACAGAAGGAACCATTACGATCCATGGCGTGGATGCCCTGCTGCATCCGAAGGAAATCAAAAAGCAGATTGGTTATGTGCCGGATTTCTTTGGTGTGTATGACAATTTAAAAGTCAGCGAATATATGGATTTTTACGGTTCCATGTACCGTATGACTTCCAGGGAGATCACTGCGGTATCCAATGATCTGCTCGAACTGGTCAATCTGTCCGACAAAAAAGAGGTTTATGTGGATACGCTTTCCCGCGGAATGAAGCAGCGGCTGTGTGTGGCACGGGCACTCATCCACAATCCTTCCCTTCTGGTGCTGGATGAACCGAATTCCGGTCTGGACCCGCGTGCGCGTGTGGAGATGAAAGAACTTTTGCAGAATCTGCGCAGCATGGGAAAAACCATTGTGATCAGTTCCCATATTTTGTCGGAGCTGGCAGAGATGTGCAACAGCATCGGTATTATGGATCACGGGAAACTCGTAGAAGCAGGAAACATTGAGGATGTCATGGAACATGTTTTCGGTGGAAACCGGATCGTGGTTTCGGTTCACGGGGAGATGGAGCCGGCAGTGCGCATGCTTAAGGAACACCCGCAGATTAAGGTGGAATCGGTGGGAGAAAAGGAAATCCATATCTCGCATGCCATGAAAGAGGAAGAAATCGCGCAGTTGATCGCACAGATGATACAGAATGGAATTATCGTGACAGGATTTTATAAAGAAGAGGGAAATCTCGAATCCCTGTTTATGCAGCTGACAGGAGGGCAGGAAGATGAGAATTAATCCAATGGTAAAAAAAGATATTAAAGTACAGGCGCGCAGTATGCGGATCTGCTGGGAAATATTTGCTTATGAAGCGATTATGGCAGTTGTATTTTTCTTTGCCATGTTTTTGTTTTCCCAGCAGATGACCTATTCGTCTGCAAACATATACAGCAGCATTGTCTGGCTGTATCCGGCACTTGCGGTCACGCAGATTTTTATTCTGGGAGTGGTAGTCCCGGTGCGCACGGCTTCTGCAATTTCGGGTGAGAAAGAGCGGCAGACCTTTGATATTATGATGACAACCAGCATGACCGGATTTTCCATTATTATGGGAAAGGTGCTCACCGCGATGATCCAGAGCATGTTTTATGTGGTGGCAGGACTTCCGATCGTAGCACTGGCATTTGTCATCGGCGGACTCTCATGGGGCAATCTGTTCTGGTTTCTGGCGGTATCATTACTGGTTTCGTTCGTTTCTGCAAGTATTGGAATTTTGTGTTCTTCCATCTGTAAAAAAACGATCAGTGCCATAATTTTATCGTATGGTATCTATGTTCTGCTGTTTATCGGAAGTTTTCTTCCCTATCTGGTCACCTCGGTTGTCCGCATGTCAGGTGGTGTACCGGAAAAATCCTGCTGGGTGCTTCTGGTCAATCCGGGCATGTATCTGCTTGAATTTTTTACCTGGAGTATGACCGGAACATCCGTGGCGGAAGAACTGATCACAAATTACGGGAAAACACTTTCTGTTTCGGGCATTGCCGTACATTATGGATGGATGGCCGTTTCCACGCTTTTATTTGTGGCACTGGCATTTGTCTTTCTTCTGATTGCGATGCGGCGGATCAATCCGATGGCAGGATATGGAAGAAAACATGCAGGGGGAAAGCAGCATGGATGAAAAAGCATTTCTGTTGCAGGAAATCCGTTACAGCAAAAGAAAACAGAACGTAAAAAAGTTCCTGCGCTATGAAAGCACAGGAATTGCCGCAGGTGGAACCATCGCCATGGTGCTGGAAGGATGTGCGGTGTTTGTCCCTTTTTATACGGTGCATGTGTGGGCTGTTTTGGCAGTTTTATGTGGTGCGGCAGCTGGAGGCATTTATACGGTAATGAAGAGATGTACCATGGTACAGGCAGCACAGCAGATCGACCGTTTCGGGTTTCAGGAACGGATCGTGACGGCATATGGGCGTATTGGAAAAGAGGGTAGTATCGACCGGATGCAGCGCAGCGATGCCGTGCATATGTTACAGGAAGACCATGCATGGAAAAAGGCGCGTGTTTGTCCGGACCGAAGGAAACTTGTGGCACTTTTTCTTTCCCTTGGGCTGGCGCTTGTTCTTTCGTTTGTGCCATCCCCTGCGCATAAACAGGTGAAACAGCGGCATGCCATCCGGCAGGAAGCCCGGGAAAAGGAAAAAGAAATCCAAAAAGTGATGGATGCCTTAAAACAGACAGACACCTCTTCCATGACAAAAGAACAAAAGAAAGCCCTGCAGGAACTGATACAGTCACTGGCCTTATCGCAAAAAGAAATGCAGCAGGCAGATACGAAGCAGTCACTGGCATCTGCCGGGCAGAAACTTTCTTACAAGTATGGACAGGCGGCACAGATTTCCGGGGCGGATGCCCTGGCATCGGTACTTAAAAATATCCAGGTGAATACCAATACAGGAAACCAGCTGGCACAGGGGGATGCACAAAACACTACACAAAGCGGTACGCAGCGCGGGGAATCCACGCAGTCTTCGGAAACCAGTTCCCAGGATTCCGGGGATGGGGAAGATTCGGGCAGCGGAAAGGACGGAAGTGGAAGTGGCAATGGAAGTGGAAGCGGAAACGGCAAGGGGACAGGAAATGGAAACGGAAGTGGAACAGGAAACGGAACAGGCGGCGGACGCGGAACCGGATCCGGAGGGGGAACACATGATTATGTGAGTGTCCCGAATAAACTCGGAAACGACAGCAGTATCACAAAGGACAAGGGGGATTCGAAGAATTCCGATTATTACAAGGCGAAGAATGGTCTGGCATGGAAAGGAGAACACGTGGATTTAGATTCCGTGGTCGGCGATTACACGAAAGAGGCCTACGAAGGCATTGCCAATGGAAAATATCCGGCCGGCATGGAAGATGTCATCCGGAATTATTTTGAAAATCTGAACTGATGGAGAGGAGATCTTATGACAGAATATGAAGTATGCCAGCAGAACACCATGGCATGTGAACAGGAAATTGCAAAGGGAATTATCGGACAAAAAGACGTCATCCGCCAGGTCATGCTGGCACTTCTGGCGGGCGGAAATGTACTCTTAGAAGGTATGCCGGGACTGGGAAAGACCATGCTGGTGCGCACGATCAGCCAGGTGTGTGATCTGAGTTTCCAGAGAATCCAGTTTACCCCGGATCTGATGCCGAGTGACGTGACCGGTACCAACATCATCGTAAAAGAAGAGCAAAAAAGTGCATTCCGGTTTGAAAAAGGACCGATTTTTGCCAATCTGGTGCTGGCGGATGAGATCAACCGTGCCACGCCAAAGACACAGTCAGCTCTCTTAGAGGCCATGCAGGAACATACCGTGACGATCGGAACGACCAGCCATCCACTGCCGGAGCCGTTTCTGGTGCTTGCCACACAAAATCCGATCGAAAACGAGGGAACTTATCCGCTGCCGGAAGCCCAGCTGGACCGTTTTTTGTTTAAAGTGCTGGTAAAATTTCCGGACCGGCAGGAATTGCGGGAAATCGTGGAACTGACGGAGGGAAACCATCCGCCAAAGATCGAAAAGGTCATGGACCGGGAAAGCCTGCTTGCAGCGCGCGCATGCGTTGCACAGATTCCGATTGCGGATGCCGTCATGGATTATATTCTGGATCTGGTTATGGCAACTCATGCAGACAATCCGTATATCCGGGAGGGGGCAAGCCCGCGTGCGGCACAGGCACTGATCCGCACGGCCAGGGCACGCGCGTTTATGGAAAACCGCCTGAATGTCTCGTTTGAGGACGTCAAATGTGTCGCACTTCCGGTATTGCGGCACAGGATTCTGCTCAGTTTCGATGCAGTATCGGAGGGGATTACGGAAGATGCGGTGATTGGGCAGATCTTAACAGAAAAGGAACAGGGACTGTATGCTTGATGCGGGAATTTATGAACAGCTGTCGCGGCTTGTGATCGCGATGAAACAGAAAAGCAGCCAGAATATGGCAGGAAACCGCAGATCCGTACAGAAAGGGACTTCTGCGGAATTTTCCGATTTCCGGGAGTATATGCCGGGAGATGATCTGCGCAGGCTGGACTGGAATGTCTATGCGCGGTCGGAGCGCATGTATATCCGGGAATATTTCGAAGAAAAGGAAGCAGTGGTATCGGTTATTTTAGATACCAGTGCATCAATGCACTATGGAAAAAAGAGCAAGGCAGAACTGGCACAGGATCTGTGCGCGGTGATTGCCTTTCTGACTTTGCACCATATGGACCGGCTGGTGCTGTATGACAGCAGCCAGATGGGAAACCCGCTTGTGGTTTCCGGGGGAAAGAATGCACTGCCAAAAGTACTTGGATGGCTGCAGGCACGCACATTTTCGGGGACAGAGACGGATTCTTTTTCCGCCGTGCGCCAGATGCAGAGGCGTGGGGCGGGAGTTACCGTGATCGTCAGTGATTTCCTGACCGAAGCAGCGACAGATCCCACGCAGGATCGTCTGGAAAAAACGATGCAGTATCTGGACTTTACGAAACAAAGACCCGTGTTGCTTCAGACACTGTGTGCGGAAGAACTGCGTGTGACAATGGACGGTACGCGCAATCTGATAGATATGGAGTCCAAAGAAAAACTGCGCGTGACGATGCGTGCAGATGTGATTGCGCGCTATGAACAGGAACTGCAAAAGCTTTCTGTGCGGCTGAAAAAAAGTGCATCGGCTGCCGGAGGCACCTATATACTCTGTGATTCCGAAAAAGAGAGACGTGCGCTTATTTTAGAAGATTTAAGACCTTTGTTTGTCTGAGAAAAATTTGAGGATGGATTATGATATTTGAGAGTTTGTGGCCGCTGGCATTTTTGCTGGCGATTCCGGTTGTTGTGATTTTATATCTGCTTGTTCCAAAGGGGACAGACACGCCAGTGTCTTCGAATCTGTTGTGGAAGAAGCTTTTTTATAATGAACAGTCTAAAACGTTCTGGGAAAAGTTTTTGCACAATCTGCTGATGTATCTGCAGATCGTGATCCTTTTGCTGCTTATTCTGGCACTGATGGCACCGTTTGTACAGCGTAAGGGTACCGGCAGTACGGACGTTGTGTATCTGATTGACACCAGCGGAAGCATGAAGCATCTCACCAAAGGGGGCAATACCCGCTTAGGGGAAGCCGTAAGTGAGATCAAAGAGCAGATTGCCGCTTCGGATGGGGCAAAAATATCCATTGTTACCTGTGACGGCACGGGAACCAATCTGCTTGCCGTCCATACTTCCGAGAAAAAAGCACTGTATCGGACGCTGGCAGACATCAAGGGCACGGACACAGCCGGATCGCTTTCCGATGCACTGGCAACCGTACAGACTGTGCAGAAAAAAGACAAAAAGAACGATCTGGCAGATGTCATCGTCTATACCGACGGCATAGGGGCAAAACAGACGAAAAATCTCAAAAGTCAGCTTCAGGCAACCATCCGCGTGGTGGGAAGTCCCGTTTCTAACGTGGCGAATACGTTTCTGTCCTGCACCAAAGACAGCCGTGGGGACACGTATACGGTTGCATCAGGCGTGACAAATTACAGCGATCATGCGGCAAATATGGAGATTACGCTGTATGAGGGAAAGAAAATTCTTGAAGTGCGTACACTTTCCCTTGCCGCAGACGAGACATATACCTGCCTGTTTAAACAGGTGAACTGGGGAAACCAGCCGCTGCATACCGAACTTTCCGCAGTGACATTTGCCGGCAGCAGCCAGAAGGATTCCTTACATGAGGATAACTGTGCCTATGCACTCAAAGACCAGGTTTCCACGAGCAAAGCCACACTGATCGGGGAAGGAAATACCTATATCGAAAAAGCGTATCTTGCCGTGACCGGAGAGAATCTTTCCAAGGCAAAAACAACGGATGCACTTGACCGTGACGATCCGGGGATTTGTATTTTTGATGCGGATACGGCAGTGCAGGAATCTAATCAGCAGAAGGCGCAGATGATTTTTGCCAAAGAGGGAAAGAACGAGGAAAAAAATGTCAGCCTGTCCGTTGGCGATACCGAACTGACTTCCGGAATCCGGGACTTTGCGCTCGGGGTAAATCAGACGTATGTGTATGATCTGCCGGTCTGGGCCACGGGCTTTCTGTGGAACGGAAAGCAGTGCGCCGCATACTACGGGGAGCATGACGGAATCCGGGAGGTTGTACTTGGATTTGACCTGCGGGAATCGGATTTTGCCCTGCAGCCGGAGTTTCCGGTATTTATGAACCATGCGCTGCACTATCTTGAGGATAGTTCCCTTCTTTCCCAAAACGTCTATGATGCCGGAGATACCGTGCAGTTTCATGCATTAAACGGTGTGGACGTGCAGCAGATTGCAGCACCTACCGGTCAGGCAGGACTGTTTACCGTAAAAGCAGGGGACAGAAAGGAATCCTATATTGTAAAATTTGCATGCAGCAGTCAGTCGGATGGACGGATCACGGCAGGCGATTCCGGAAGCCGCAACACGATGCAGCGGCAGCTTGTGCGAAAGCAGATGCGCAATGTCATCCTTATCCTTGTGCTTCTTCTTATGATACTGGAGTGGATCTGTTATGTCCGGCAGATGCGTTACCGTGGGCGGTTTTATCTTGCGGTGCGTCTGGTGGGGCTTGCCCTTTTGGTGCTGGCTGTCTGTGGAATTTCGGTGCCGCTTTCCCACGCGAAAGACACAACCGTTTTTCTGGTTGATCTGTCGGAGAGCAATGCCGCAAATCTCACGCAGATGGAGCAGTATATGAGCCGGCAGGTCAAAGACATGCCAAAGAACAATCAGTATGCCATCGTAACGTTTGGAGCCAATGCGGTTGTGGAACAGTTTCTGACCAGTGAGAAACACAGTTTTCAGATTCTCTCGGCACCGGAGGCGGATGCAACCAACCTTGAGGAAGCCGTTTCCACAGGACTTTCCATGATCCCGGACAATGCGGCAGGACGGCTTGTGGTGCTTACGGATGGAAAGCAGACAAAGGGAAACATCGAGCATACGGCATCGGCACTGACGGCAAAAAACGTGCAGCTGTATTCGGTTCTCTATGAAGATACAAAGCAGGGGAACGATGCCTATATCGAAAACGTGGAAATGCCGGAGTATCTTTATCCGGGTGATTCCTATTCCATGACGGTAACTGTGGAAAGCAACTATGAGACCGATGCGAAGCTGCAGCTTTTGCAGGGAACGGAGATGGTCAGTCAGACAATCGTGCATTTAAACAAAGGCAGCAACCGTTTTGTTTTGAAACAGAAGGTAGTCGGTACCGATGCGCAGCAGTATACCGTGCGCGTGAAGGCACCGAAGGACACCTGTGAAAAAAACAATGATTATGGTACGTATGCGACGGTGGATTCCCTGCCAAAGATTCTGCTTGTATCCGGAATGGGAGAGGACAGCACACCGTTTTTAGGACTTTTGGATGCTGCCGGATGCAATTACCGGCAGGTATCCGCAGTCAGTGCACCGGATACTTTAAAAGAGATGCTGCAGTACAAGAGCATCATTCTGGAAAATGTGTACCGGACAGATCTGCCGGAGGGCTTTCTAAAAAATCTGAAAACTTATGTGAAAGACTACGGATGCGGTCTGGTGGCATGCGGCGGTGAGGACAGTTTTGCACTGGGCGGATATCTGGATACGGAACTGGAGAAACTTCTTCCGGTCGATATGCAGCTGCGCGGGGTAAATGAGAAACAGAATCTGGCAATGGTCATGGTGATTGATCATTCGGGCAGTATGTCGGAACAGACCGAAGGAGGCACCAATCTGGATCTGGCGATCGCGGCTGCCAAAGCGGCTGTGGATCAGCTGGATACGAAAGATGAAGTCGGTGTGGTAACCTTTGATGATGGTTACACCTGGCAGGTGCCGCTGGAAAAAGTGAAGGATAAAGACAAGATCCATCAAAGCATCGAGACGATCAGCGAAGGCGGTGGAACGACCATCAAACCGGCCGTGCGTGCGGCACTAAATGAAATCAAGAAGAGCAAGGCGCAGCTAAAGCATATTGTCCTTCTGACGGATGGACAGGGGGAAACCGGAAATTTTGAAGATATCATCAAGGACTGCAAGGATGCCGATGTAACTCTTTCCACGGTAGCGGTTGGAGAGTCGTCTGACAGACAGCTTCTGGAACGACTGGCAACGCAGTGTAACGGCCGCTATTATTATTCCGATATCTCAACCGATATCCCGAAAATCTTTGCACAGGAAGTATTTTTAAATGGAGATACCTATTTGCAGAACGGACAGTTTTCACTGAAAGGAAACAGCAGCAATGCCATCACGAAAAATCTCTTTGCCGATGGCTGGCCGCAGATCAAAGGGTACGTGAGTGCCTCTCCGAAAACCGGAGCCAATGTGCTGCTGGCATCTGCCGAAAAGGATGACCCGATTTTGTCTGTCATGCAGTATGGACTGGGGCATACGGTTGCGTGGAATACCGATGTGACAAACCGCTGGACTGCCGGGCTGGCACAGCAGAATGATTACGTGCAGCTGTGGAAGCGGATCATCGATTACAGTGCGGGAAATACAGCACTCGGCGAAGACCGTGTGGACGTAACTACCGTAAACGGAACAACAAAAGTTACCTATTATGCCAAAGACTACGCAGAGCAGACACAGGTGGAGGCTGTGTACACGGATCCGGATGGAAAAACGCATCAGGCGAAACTGACCGCAAGTGCGCCGGGAACTTATGAGGCACAGCTGGATACGGCAGCCTCCGGTGTCTACAATCTGAGCGTGCAGCGGAAAAACGGCAAAAAAATCGAAAATGCCCTGACCACCGCAGCCGTGGTGCAGTATTCGCAGGAGTACAAATTTGCGCTGACAAACGACAGCTTTTGTGCGTTTATCAAACAGTATGGAAAGATGCTTTCCCCGAAGAAGAATGTATGGAAGAAGTTAAAAGCTTCCGGGCGGGCACGGGTTTGTCTGACCAATCCGCTTTTAATCCTTTTGCTTTTCGTATTTCTTGCAGATATCGCCATGCGGCGGTTTGCCTATGTTCCGCCAATGCCACACTGGACGAAGCCGGCAAAAAAAGCTATAATGACAAAAGAAAAAACAGCAGAAGACGGGCAGCCGGAGCCGGAAGCAGAAAAACCAAAGGAAAAGACAAAGAAAGCAAAACCGGAGGAAACGGCTTCCCAGGCACTCGATACTTCTGCGCTGTTAAAGAAAAAAGAAAAGCGGAACCATTCCGTTTAAAAGAAAACAGGAGTCATTATGCAATCAGACAGCAATTTACGAGAAACGTTACGGAGTATCGATCATAAAAGTTATCCGGCATACAAATCCCTGCGGGGAAGTTACCGGTTTGCAGACTATGTGTTATCCATCGATCATGTGCAGGGAGATCCTTTTGCGGCACCTTCCCATGTGCGCGTGACCGTGGATACAAAGGCAGCGGCATTTCCGGAATATGCCATGAAAAATACACGGACGCGCACAGCACTGGCAGATGAACTGCTGCGCACGTTTGCCGCACAGATCAACCACTTTACATTTAAGGCGAAGGGATCGGGCAAGAGCGGCCTGATCTCGGTAACCCACTGCGGACAGGAGATTCTGACCCGGACAGCCTGTGAAGTGAACGAAAAAGAAATCACCGCGCGTTTTGCGGTAGGATTTCCGGCAAACGGACGGACGATCAATGCCAGGGAACTGGAGAAAATTCTGTTTACCTATCTGCCGGAATGTGTAAAGCATTCATTTTATTATAAGAATCTCGATGCCCGCAGAATCCGGGATGCCGTGGAACTGGCAGAAGACCAGCAGGCAGTCCGTGACCAGCTGAAAGAACAGGGGCTGGTTGCATTTGTTGCCGATGATGCGGTACTGCCACGGGAAAGCGGGATTTCCTCCCGGCCGATGAAACAGTCCGTAGCCTTTACCTCTCCGGAATCCCTTAGGGTGACGATGCAGCTTCCGCACAGGGGTGCGGTCACCGGTATGGGAATCCCGAAAGGAATCACACTGATCGTCGGTGGCGGCTATCATGGAAAATCCACACTTCTGACTGCACTCGAACTGGGCGTTTATAACCATATCGCAGGGGACGGCAGAGAGTTTGTGATCACGGATGAGACCGCCTTAAAACTTCGTTCGGAGGACGGACGGTTTATCAAAGATGTTGATATTTCCATGTTTATCAATGACCTGCCAAACGGAAAAGATACCCATCATTTTTCAACGGAAGATGCCAGCGGAAGCACATCGCAGGCAGCCGGGATCGTGGAAGGCATGGAGGCGGGAAGCCGCCTGTTTCTGCTGGATGAGGATACGTCTGCAACGAACTTTATGGTAAGGGATGCATTTATGCAGAAAGTAGTCAGTCCGGACAAAGAGCCGATCACGCCGTTTCTTTCCCGTGCGCGCGATCTGTATGAGCAGGCAGGAATTTCTACCATCCTGGTAGCGGGCAGTTCCGGTGCCTTTTTCCATATTGCGGATACCGTGATCCAGATGGACCGTTACAAGCCGGTTGATATTACAAAAAAAGCAAAGGCATTGTGCAAAGAATTTCCGATTTCAGAGGAAAAGCCACATCCGTTCGCCCTGCCACACAGTCACCGGATCATGGAAAAAGATAAAAACGGTGCCACAAAACGCAGGGATTACCGGAGCGGAGCCGTGCGCAAAAATGAGCCGGAGCGGTTAAAATTAAAAACCATGGGAACGGATGGATTTGCCATCGGAAAGCAGACCGTGGATCTGCGGTATTTAGAACAGCTGATCGACAGCGAACAGACTGCGTGCCTTGGCATGCTCTTAAAATATGCGGTTGAACACCTGGTGGACGGCAAACGGACAATTGCCGAAGTCGTTGTACAGTTACAGAAAGAACTCGAAACGTCCGGCATGCATTTTCTGGCAGAAAACGGTATCGTTTCCGGCGGTTATGCCATGCCGCGGGTGCAGGAGATGTATTCCTGTTTTAACCGTTATCGTGTATAGAAAAAGGGAAGCACAGGAGAGACTATGAAAAGAATATTAGTTGTCGTTGACATGCAAAACGATTTTACGACCGGACCGCTGGGCAATGCAGAGTGTGCAGCAGTCATTCCGAAGGTCGCGGAAGTGATAAAAACAGGCGTGTATGACAGAATCATTTTCACCCAAGACACGCACCAGAGTAATTATCTGGATACGCAGGAAGGAAAGCGGCTGCCCGTCGTGCACTGCATCGAAGGAACCGAAGGCTGGGAGATTGCGCCTGTGATCCGTAAGGCAGCATCTTTTTATTCCAAAGAACAGATCGAGACGATCTGTAAGCCGGCATTTGGATGTGTGCAGCTTGGCGAGTGCTTAAAGCAGTACTGCGGTGATGCAGAGGCACAGATTGATTTCTGTGGCGTGTGCACGGGTATCTGTGTCATCAGCAATGTCATGATTGCCAAAGCCTTTGTTCCGGAAGCGCGCGTGTGCGTGATTGAAAAAGCATGCGCCTGCGTAACACCGGAGTCGCACCGCACGGCGATCGAAGCGATGAAAACCTGTCAGGTGGATATACAGTAATTGTATCTTATTTAAGTAAGAAGAAAAGAGAAGAATTATGAAGTTAAATCAGATCATCACCAGTCTGCTGGAAACAGACATGTACAAATTTAGTATGGGAGAGGCCATCTATCACCAGTTCTCCGACTATAAAACCACATGGACATTCAAGTGCCGCAATACCGATGTGCACTTTACGGCAGAGATGGTGCAGGAGATCAAAGAGCAGATTAAGGCGTACTGCAGTCTACGTTTTACAGAGGAAGAGCTGGAATATCTGAACCGCATTACATGGATCAAGGGAAGCTATATTGATTTTCTGCGCCTGTGGCAGCCGCGCTATGAGGATTTTAAGATTTCGGATGAGGCGGAATGCGGACTTTCCATCGAGACATTCGGTACCTGGCTGAATACGTCCTTGTATGAGATCCCGACACTGGCGATTGTCAACGAAGTGTATTTCCGTATGGCGTACGATTATGACAGGCTTTATGCCAGTTTCCGGGAACGTCTGGAACGGAAGATCAAAGATGCCAGCGGCAGATACGAGATCGGTTCGTTCAGTGAATTCGGACTGCGCCGCCGTCTTTCCGCAGAGGCACAGGAGCTTGCTGTCCGCAAGCTGAAAGAAGCAGAATTTCACGGGTCAGAATTTGTCGGAACGTCCAACGTCTATCTGGCAAAAAAATACAATCTGACACCGGTCGGAACCATGGCACATGAGTGGATCATGTGTGTCGGACAGGGAAATCACAAACATAACCCGGCATACTCCAACTGGTATGCGCTTGATGCCTGGGTACGCGAGTATGGCGTGTTAAACGGTATTGCACTGACCGATGCGATTACGACCGACTGTTTCCTGCGGGATTTCCAGCTGACCTATGCAACGTTGTTCTCCGGCGTGCGTCATGACAGCGGAGATCCGGTGGAGTGGGGCGAAAAAATGATCGCACACTACCAGAAACTGGGGATCAATCCGGCAAATAAAACTTTATTGTTCAGTGATTCTCTTGATTTTGCACGGGCACACGAACTGTACGAACATTTCCGGGACCGCACAAAGGTGGCTTTTGGAATCGGCACCTATATCTCGAATGATACGGATGTACCGGCACTGAATATCGTCATGAAAACCACGCTGTGCAACGGTATGGATGTCGCAAAGATTTCCGATACCCCGGGCAAGGGAATGTGCAAGAACCCGGATTATGTGCATTATCTGAAACGATGCATCGACTGGCGTATGAATCATGACAGATAAAAATTCTGATTTACAGACAAAGGAAGAAGGAACAGACCTATGAATTATACAGAGTGTATCGAACAGGCGAGAGGCCGTATCGGATCTTACTGTAAGGCGTGCAGTGAATGTAACGGCAGAGCCTGTAAAAATCAGATGCCGGGGCCAGGAGCCAAAGGCATCGGCGATACCGCCATCCGCAACTATGACAAATGGAAAGAAATCCGCGTCCAGATGGACACGCTGGTCGAAAACCGTCCATGTGATACGACACTGGAACTGTTTGGCAGAACGTTTCCGCCTGTGCAGCATCCGGCATCGCTGCTTTTACCGGAGACGGAACCGATAGCAATGTCATGGTCGCAGCGACAAAAGCGATCAAAAATGCTGGTGGACTGGGAATTCCGACCGTAAAGCCGTGGAACATCGAAGTGATCCGGGAGAAAATGGCGATGGTAAAGGATTCAGGTGCCTTTGCCGTGGCAATGGATATCGATGCGGCCGGACTGCCGTTTTTAAAGAATCTGACCCCACCGGCCGGAAGCAAATCGGTGGAGGATCTGCGTGAAGTGAAACAGGCGGCCGGGCTGCCGTTTATTGTCAAAGGAATCATGACCGTCAAAGGTGCCATGAAGGCAAAAGAAGCCGGGGCAGATGCAATCGTTGTGTCAAACCACGGCGGGCGGGTTCTGGATC
>ERZ779660.554-NODE-554-length-21563-cov-2.195881_pt1 | contig 21563 bp, 23 predicted proteins | sample MGYA00511906_ERZ779660 | MGnify/ENA primary metagenome ERZ779660 (study PRJEB29588, sample SAMEA2156906) | human gut metagenome | biome: human gut; feature: human-associated habitat; material: faeces | place: Denmark | collected 2008/2010 ... | reverse complement strand
GGAGTTCATATTATCTTAACTTACAGAAGATAATTGATTGTTGCTGGGATGCCGGAACATTAGTAGGACCGGGTCGTGGTTCGGGTGTTGGTTTCATTTTGTTGTATCTGTGCGACATTACACAGATAAACCCATTATGGGAGACGGTACAGACAAAGTCGTGGAGATTTTTGAATCCCGACCGTGTCAGCGTACTCGACGTGGATATCGATATAGAGGGAAGTCGACGTAAGAAGGTGCTGCAATATCTTCGACAGGTTTATGGTGAGGATTATGTCACAAATGTTGCAACCTTTGGCACAGAAAAGCCAAAATCTGCCATACTTACTGCTGCGCGCGGACTTGGTATTGATATAGATGCGGCATCAGCTATAGCCGCGCTTATTCCAGTTGATCGTGGACAGCCGCGCAGTTTAAGACAGTGCTTTTATGGAGATGAGGAAGCGGGATTCGCGCCAGTTAAGCAGTTTGTATATGAGATGACAGAGAACTATCCCGAACTTTGGGAAGTTGCACTTCGTATTGAAGGATTAGTTAATCGTCTTGGTCAGCACGCAGGTGGAGTTATTTTTACAGATAAGCCAATGGTTGAGTATACTGCGCTTATGCGAGCACCTGATGACACGTTAGTGACAGCATACGACCTTCACGATGCTGAGTCGGTGAGTTTGATTAAATACGACCTGTTGTCCATCGAAGGTTTGGATAAGATTCATAATGAGTTGGATCTCTTAACTGAGTATGGATATGTAACTCCAGAGCCGACTTTAAAAGAAACATATGAAAAAGTTGTTGGTATTTATAATCTGGAACGTAATGATCCTGAGATGTGGAAAATGATATGGGAGCATCGTGTCCTAAGTCTTTTCCAAATGGAGCAGCAAAGTGGTATTCAAGGTATTGCGTTAACTCATCCCGAGTCTGTTGACGACTTGGCGCACTTGAATTCAGTTATTCGACTGATGGCGCAGGAAAAAGGCGCCGAACTTCCTCTGGCGAAATATGCCCGTTTCAAAAACGATATAACTCTTTGGTATGATGAAATGGACCATTATGGTGTTAAGAAAGAACATCAAGAGCTACTGAAGAAGATTTTATTAAATTCTTACGGTATTTGTGAGGCGCAGGAATTGTTCATGGAACTGGTTCAGATTCCGGAATGCGGAGGTTTCGATCTGAACTGGGCAGATCGACTCAGAAAGTCTATCGCAAAAAAGAACGCATCAGAATTTGAGGCGTTAGAGAAGGAATACTATTCTGTCACCAAAGAAAAGGGTTTGGATGAACATCTTTGTAATTATGTCTGGTCGGTCTTAGTCTCCACATCGCGTGGATATGGCTTTAACCTGAGTCATACCTTATCATATTCCCTCGTTGCGCTGCAGGAAATGAACTTAGCATTTAAGTATCCTGTTATTTTCTGGGACTGTGCGTGTTTGATTAATGATGCAGGCGGAACAAATGGAGAAGAGGATGAAGATGAGGAAGAGTTAGAATCTTGTTGCGAGGAAGTTGTCACTTCGTCAATAGATAGTTTTGTTGATGAGGAAGATGACGATGATGATGAGGAAGATGACGAAGAAGAAGCTGTAAAAAAGGTAGAGAAGAAAAAGAAAAAGGTCAAAAGCACGAACTATGGTAAAGTGGCAACTGCGATTGGCAAGATGCGCGCGGAGGGTATTTCAATTGTGCCACCGGACATTAATGAGTCAACCTTAACTTTTTCTCCTGATGTTGAAAACTCAGAAATTCGTTATGGTCTTACGGGTATAACAAGAGTCGGTGCGGATGTTGTAAGTGAGATTATTAAAAATCGTCCATATCAAAACTTGGAAGACTTATTAAATCGTGTCAAAATGAAGAAACCGCAAGTTATAAACCTAATTAAAGCGGGCGCATTAGACTGTTTTGGAGATAGAACAGAAATTATGCACGAGTATATTGGTATAATTGCGGGAAAAAAGAAAAGAATCACACTTCAAAATATGAGGATGTTGATTGATTTTGGTTTAATTCCGGATGAGTATGATATGGTTCGCAGAGTTTTTAACTATAACGGATATCTACGAAAACTTATCGACGAGGATAAAAAGATATATCTCTTGAATGATATTGCACTGGGTTTCTATGAGAAAAATTTTGATATGGATAAACTTAGAGAAGACCCGCGCGCGGAATCTGGGTTTGGTATATTAAAGACTACATGGAAATCTATTTATGACTCCTATATGGATAAGGTAAGACCGTATGTTAAAAAGCACAGTGAAGAACTTTTAAATGCCGTTAATAACCGTCTTGAAAGTGATATGTGGGAGAAGTATTGTCAAGGCAGTCTAAGCAAGTGGGAAATGGATAGTGTCAGTTTTTATTCCCATCCTCACGAACTTGAGGGCGTAAATCTTGACCCATATCATTGTGTTGACTTTTTCTCCTTACCCGAAGAGCCAAAAGTGGTTGAGACAATTACAATTAAAGGAAAGAATGTTCCTCTGTATAAAATTTCTCGCATCGCGGGCACAGTTTTGGATAGAGATAAGAATAAACATTCAGTAACCCTTTTAACAACTACGGGCGTTGTTACGGTTAAGGTATTTGGTCCCGTGTTCGCACATTATGATAAGCAAATAAGTGAGCGCGGAGAAGACGGCAAAAAACACGTCATTGAGAAATCATGGTTTGCGCGCGGCTCAAAAATTATCGTAAGCGGTATTCGTCGTGGAGATGCATTCATTGCTAAAAAGTATGCACGCACACCGTGGCACTTGGTTGAAAAAATCGACATAGTCAACGATGATGGGAGCATAGTCTTAAAACGAGAGCGCGCAGGAGATGAAGAGGAATGAGCATAGCGTTATATGATGATGACTTTCGGCGCTATGTTCATGTTCCCTTCAATCTCGAACTTATGAAGCTGGCAACTTACTACAAGCGAAAGAACGAAATAGTAGTTTTAACACCCAGTATCCAAAAGGACCGTTATTCTACTACTTTTTTACGAAAAGACTACGATGATGGTATCTTTATTCCAAATCCTTTATCTTATCCGAATTTAATTACAGGTGGACTTGCGTACTCAAGCGGGCATTACGTTCCAATGGATACTGACATTGAACGATGTTGCGCGGATACAAGCATTTATAGTCGAGTTGCTCCAATGTTTTGTAAAAACCAGTTCTATACTCAAGCTTTCAAAACAATGACTAATGCAATCCACCTGCGGCTCTCGCTTGATGGCACCAATATTTGGAGTGCGTATGCCACCCAGTTGCCGCCCCTTCGCAATAGTCACTGTCTATTTCTCCATGACCCCCATCTTGGAGAAATAGAGGGTGCGCGCGATGTAATCAATAGCCTATTAGATCATATGCCAGACAGACCTTTGGGGCGGCGAGTTGGGTCAAAATTTCCAATTCTTGCCAAGGACGGTCAAGACCTTTTAGCTTGGACAGATTTTCGTAATACCGCTGCATTTTATTCTTTACAGTATGATGGGATAATGGATGACGAAGTGTTCCACGATTTCGTTCTGCGAACTCGAGGAACTTCCATTTCCTATCAGCTTATTTATAATATTTCCGCGGGTGCACGGTATGCAACGGATGATTTTTTAACGAATGGACTACCAAGAATTTTTAAGCAAATCATCTTTTCACGGAGTCATAAGTTAAAAATTCGACTTTACTATGACGACGATTTTTTCCTCGATCCGAATTGGAAAAAACTAATGTCTTTATGGCAAATATACGCCACACAACCTCGAACGAATGACAACGAGTTCTTTTTACACCGACCTTTTTATTTGTTAATTAATGGCATTGAGAAAGGCTGGTATCAAGCCGAAGGACTCCATAAAAAACAAGATGTCATTGAAGTCTTTAACTTTGTTCGAGAAAATAATTATGAACTATTTAAATTGTTCTATGATTGTACATCAGTCACACTAAGAGGAGGTAATTTTGAGAATGACACAAATCGAGATTAAAGAAGCAATAGACCAAAACAATCGTATTATCGAAGCTCTTTTCCGTCCCAACGAGTTTACTCTTAATAACACTGTGCAGAAACTTCTGAAAGAAAACGCAGAGCTTCAAAAGCAGTGTCATCATGAATTTGATGGCGGTTATTGTATTTATTGTTATAAGGAGGCACCCGAAAATTGAAGATAATTCTATATACAACCCACTGCCCGCAGTGTAAGATATTGGAAAACAAACTCCAGTCTAAGAACATAAGTTATGAAGTTTGTGAAGATTTAGATACGATGCTTATGAAAGGATTTAGGTCTGCGCCGAATCTTGAAGTGGATGGAGAAATTTTTGATTTTAGAAATGCCGTTCAATGGGTAAATCGGCAGGAGGTACAAGCTTGAATATAAACGTAAGACTTAGTAAGAATTTTACTACCCAGTATAATAAAATGCAGGAGAAGTATGGTGAAGAGTTTGCAGAGCTAAACGGCTTTAGCGATAAGCAGTTGAGTTTTACTGACTTTATTAATAACTTTATTGATACAGAAACGGTGGCAGATGCTTCTATTGATAGTAGCGCCAACGTTGGCAATAAAGATATGAGGACGCTCTTAAATGAGATGCCGAAGTCGCACAGAAAACTTCTTGCATTTAATAAAATTTATTATGAGCTGAATAAGAAGTATGGCTTCCAATGTGCAAATGACTGGTTGGATGCAGAGTGGTCTCGCGCTTTGTATTTGCACGACGCTGATACGTCTACGTTTAAACCGTACTGTTTTGCGTATACGCTTGAACGACTTGCTGAAGAAGGATTATTTTTCCTAAATAATTTTAACTACGAGCCTGCGCGCCACCTTACTACATTTGTAGACTTCGTTAAGGAGTTTGTAAGCTATACAAGTAACCTAACTTCTGGCGCTTGTGGTTTACCAGATTTGATTCCATATATGTATTATTTCTGGTCAAGAGACGTAGCTAATAATTACTATACCGAGTCTCCGGAGACGTATGCGCGGCAGAATATTCAACGCCTAATTTATGCCGTCAATCAGCCGGCTGTGCGTGACTCCATTCAGAGTGCATTTACGAACGTAAATTTCTTCGACACACCCTATCTGGTTGCGTTATTTGGTGGCAAAGAGTTCCCCGATGGAAAGCCGATGATTGATGAGCTGGATGGCATTATGGAATTTCAGAAGATGTTCCTTGTCGAGATGAGTGACATTCGCGCGAAGAACATGTTCACTTTCCCGGTATCTTCAATCTCACTCATCTATAAGGATGGACACTTTGAGGACGAAGAGTTTGCTCGATGGGCTGTTCGACATAATATGAAGTGGAGCGACTCCAATCTTTTTACAAGCGACTCGGTTACTTCGCTGTCCAACTGTTGTAGATTGAAAAGCAATATTCGAGATCTTGGCTTCTTCTCATCAATTGGCGGTACCGCGCTAAGGGTAGGCTCTGTTAAGGTTTCTACCATTAACCTCGCGCGCATTGCTTATGAGTCAGAATCTGAACAGGATTATTTGTGCCGACTCAGAGATAGAACCGAGCTCGACCTTAGAGTGCTTGATACAGTACGTCATATTATCCAGCGCGACTGTGAGAAAGGACTTCTTCCGAACTATGATGATGGACTCATTGATATGGCGAGCCAGTACAATACTATTGGCATCATCGGAATATACGAGACAATGAAGCATTTTGGTTATATCCGACTCGACGAAATGGGTAATACTTTCTATACTGAAGAAGCGGATAATTTTGGACGGAGGATTTTTGAGGTCATTAATATGACAAAGGAACAATTTGTTCTGGACAAAGATTACAAAATCTCTATCGAACAAATTCCGGGTGAGTCGGCGGCCGCTAAATTACAGCAGGCCGATGAGTATCTGTTCCCGGATAAGGTGGTAAAAGATCTACCTCTGTACGGCAATCAGTTTATTCCGCTTGGTATTAAGACAACAATGAAAGAAAGAATACGAATTGCTGCGCTATTTGACAGCTATTGCAACGGAGGTTCGATTGCACACTTAAATTTGGATGCACCATTTAACTCCTTCGAGCAGGCTTGGGACATGACTAATTATATTGCTTCACAGGGACTAACTTATTTTGCTTTCAATACAAAAATTCAAGCCTGCAAACATAACCATGGATTTTATGGAAGCATATGCCCTGCCTGTGGAGAGCCAGTAGCGACAGAGTATACTCGTATCGCAGGTTTTTATACCCCTGTCCGCACTTGGTCTTGCGCGCGAAAGGAAGAGTTTAAAATGAGAGAGTGGGAGGATGTGAATAAGTGAGTCTTGCAGGAACAAAATTATCAAAAATCAAAAAACTAATTGCTCAAGTCGAGAAGATTTCCGATGTAGATGATCCCACGCTATCTTTCGAGTTCTTAATCGGAAGTCTTTATCCCGAAGTCTATGGTAATGTACAAGAAACCATAAGGTACGCGCGCACTCAAGGCTATATCGATGCTTCTCTTGAGGCTTCTCTTGGTGATGATCGGAAAGATACACAAAGAGATATGAAATTAAATATACTCAATAATGAAGTAGAGTCTCTTGGGAGGCTTGTGGATAATGTTTGGGAAAAGGCTCTTGAAATGGCTGCTCTTGTTGACAGCGAGAAACAAAAGCTTTCGCCAGCATCCACAGACAAAGATGAATTTTTCATTAATCTTATGATCCCGCGCATCGTAGGTATAAAGAAAATTTGCGATGCAGCGATTCTTGAGCTGCATTTAAATGAGGGTGTGGAAAATGGAGATTAAACTTAAAGGATTGGTAGATGAAGATGTCGTTAACTATCGAAAGACCTCAATGTTTATAATTTTTCCAAGCTGTGATTTTAAATGTGAGAAGGAATGTGGGAGGGCTGTTTGCCAAAACAGCTCTCTCGCAAACGCTCCAATTCTAAGTTATGACGACAAAGAAATCATTAAGCGTTATATTGATAATCCTTTAACTCACGCAATTGTAATTGGTGGATTGGAGCCTTTTTATTCTATCACTTCAATGGAACAGGTCTGCGTACTGGTCAGTCTTCTCCGTGACGATTATGGCTGTCTTGACGATGTTGTTATTTATACAGGTTATACCGAAGCAGAGCTAACAGGAGAAAAGGAAGGTCTTTCTATAATTCAACAGCACCTCTTTCAGAACCTAATCGAAACACCTAACATTATTATAAAGTTTGGACGTTATCGCCCAGATGATGTCTCTCATTATGATTCTGTTTTGGGTCTTAACTTGGCAAGTCTTAATCAATATGCAAAGAGGTATAATACCATTGAAAATAATTGAGAATGATGATAAAGAACGAGTCGCGCATATACGAGCCCTTCTGAAAACTACGGGAGGGTATTGTCCCTGCGCAATTATAAAAGATAAAACGACTAAATGTCCTTGCCAAGATTTTCGCGCACAGACTACCCCCGGACTCTGCCATTGCGGCCTATATCAAAAGATAGAAGAATAATCTTGGCTCGCTCTTATTGACTTTGTAAGTAACAAATCTACTTTCTAATGGAGAGTAAGCAAAGGTAAATAAAAATTGATTTTTTCTTTTTTATATATTATAATATATATAGAAAAGAAAAAGGAGAAGAAACTATGAGAAAGGTAAGCAAAGAAGATATAATTCAGATGAATGAATTGTACCAGAAACTGGGTTCCTATGCCGCTGTCGCACGTGAGATAGGTTTTAGTGCATCTACTGTTTCAAAATATATTGACAAGAACTATAAGAAGGTTGATGAGGCGACGATAATCCGCTATCAAGGAGATCTGCCGGAATTCGTTGTAGAGGAAGTCAGCGCTTATGAGAATCTTGGGGATTTGTGTATATTAGATGATGAAGAAGAGGCTGAGCTTCAAATTCTTTGGGGGGAGATGCAAATATGACTTATTTTGAATTAAGACCTGCAATAAATGACGACAAGGCAGTTGAAATCCAAGTTACAGAAGAATTTTTGGATAAATATAATGTTTGTACTTCTGGAAGCTATGGGGTTTTACCTTCTCGACTTCTTGAACTCTCTTATGCCAACTATCTTCGTTTTTGTCGAGATATACTTGGCGCCACTCTTTATGGAAAAGGACATAAATATATAACCGTTTATTTTAAAAATGATTCGGCTACTCGTCAGTTTGTTAGACTTCTCAATGCAAGAATGGAGTTAGTGATAATGGACCACGAGAATCCTCTTTCCAAATATGAGAGTGTTGGAATTATCTAAAAAGGAGGAATAAGTATGAAAATATCGGTTTGTATTGGACATGGTAAATCTCAGTCTGGTCAATACGATAGCGGAGCCGTAGCAAGTGGATATCAGGAATTTAAGCTTGCGCGCGCAATAGGCAAGTATCTAAAGCAGGAACTCAGCAAATATAACTGCACTGTTGACCTTATAAACTACGATGGAGACAAAAACCTTACAGAACGTATTAAGTACGTTAATTCTAAGGGATACGACCTTAATATGGAACTCCACCTTAATGCGGGCGGCGGTACAGGCCCAGAAGTTTATTATAAGCACAATAGCAAGCAGGGTAAAGCTCTTGCGGCAGCTATTAGCAAGTCAATTGCCACTAATTTTGGTCTTAAAGATAGGGGCGCAAAGACAAAGCTTGTTAGCGGGCAGGATTACTTTGGGTGTGTAAGAGAAATTAAATGTATGACTTTCCTTATAGAGACTGTGTTCATCGACACTAAGAGAGACCGCGACAAGGTTATCTATGCAAGCGGACAAGAACAGTGCGCGAAAGCCATTGCGACTGCAGTTGCTAAATACTATGGTCTGAAACTTAAAGAGACACCGAAGCCCGCGCCTACGCCGACGCCCTCTCCGAAGCCTGTGCCCACTCCTTCTCCTAAGAAGAGTAATACCGAAATTGCCAAAGAGGTAATCCAAGGCAAGTGGGGCAACGGAGCTGAGAGAAAGAAGCGTCTTGAGGATGCTGGATATGACTATGCGGCAGTCCAGAAAGAAGTTGAGAGATTGCTTGCTGAACAGAAGAAGCCCGCAAAGAAATCTGTTGATGAGGTCGCGCGCGAAGTAATCGCAGGAAAGTGGGGCAATGGTGCAAAGAGAGTGTATAATCTCACCAAAGCCGGCTATAACTATGTTGCTGTTCAGAAGAGAGTAAACGAAATTCTCAAAGGGAAATAATTTGTATTTTTCTTAAAACTTTGCTATAATATTTATAGAAAGTGAGAGAAAAAGAAATGACTAAATCAGATAAAAAATTTTTTGAGGTCGCGCGCAGTGTAAGCCAACTATCAGACTTCTCGCGCATAAAGATAGGTTGTATTGTAGTCGACGGTAAGCGAATATTGTCAAGCGGATATAATTCCAATAAGACAAACCCGACTCAACAGCGCTACAATTACTATCGTAATATTGATGTTCACTTCCCTGCAAAAGTCCATGCAGAAGTATCTGCCTTGAACTCTTTGATAGGGAAAAAAGAAATTGATTTTGCTCGACTTAAAGTTTTCGTTTATCGAGAGCTTTGTGACGGGACTTTGGCTCTCGCGCGACCTTGCCCGAGTTGTCTGCAACTTATACGAGATTTGGGAATTACAAAAATTTTCTATACCACAAAAGATGGTTTTGCGGAAGAGCACCTAAGGAAAATTTGAACTTTCTCCAAATTAATCGTATAATATATATAGAAAGTAGGAAATCTACTTTCTTCCGCCAACTGGTAAGCTGAGGTTGCTTCTCCTACCCTGCCTTAGTTTGCCTAACGCTTTGGTAAGGTATATGGACTTACATTGCGGGCGAGTGCGTTAAGTACGGGTGGAGCGGCTGCCCATCCTGACATAAATAGCAGCCATTTTTATGGGAGTGTAGTCCAACGGCAGAGACAGCAGATTCAAAATCTGTTCAGTGCGAGTTCGAATCTCGCTACTCCTACCAGTTATATTCCGCCTTTACGGGATATGCCAAGCGTTATCATGGATTTTGGTTGTTAAACTACCACCGGCGCGCAAGCGATATGTGGCATTAGTGGGAAACGCTATATAAGAACGCAAAGCAAACAACCCTTTCCTTTCTTTGAACCTTGAAAAAAGCATATCTTATAACTCAGTGAATAGTTCGTTTTCAGACGGACACTGAGGCGCGCTGGTAAGTCAGTTGATATTATACGAAGCAAGGATACTTGTGGATACGGCTGTGTCATAAAAGGTGACGATTATGATGGAGGTTGGTAGCCAAAACGAGAGGTGCGGCGCTCAGTAGTATGTAGATAAAGGTAGTATATGAGTCGGGGACGTAATAGAGACACAAGGGGGATTTACGGAAAACCTGTGCCGAATCAAGTTAGGTGTTGTGTGGGAAACAATGCAGACCTTGAACTTGAATTGTCGGAGTGAGTCGCAGTTGCTGCGTCAGAAAACTCCCAGAGGTTAATCTCTGCTGACAGTTCTTCCCAATAAGTCCTTTCTGCTGTGACGGTTGAGAAATCGACCTATAAGACTTGTAAGAAAACTCCGAGTAGGCAAAACGGCGTATTGATTAATATGTTTTAAACTTTTTAGTGAAAAATTGTTTAAATAAAAGTTCTGAATTGATGCTGAAAGGTATGGGTAACCAATCCCATAAGAGCTATGTAGAAGTAATTCTTAGGGTAAAAAGTTAATGAACGACGGTTTATTGGCTCAGATTTATCTTCTCTTTGACTGAATATATTTGCGTACTATGCAGGGTAGGACGAAGGTCCATAAAGATATGCTTTTTTCAAGGTTTAAGTATGGCAGGGAGTCACGGTGACCGATAAGCCTCATAAGCTTGTTTTTGTGGGTTCAACTCCCACCCCTGCAACCATAATGCACTCTTAGCTCAGTTGGCAGAGCCGCTGCTTTGTTAGCCAAATTTATCTATGATTAATTTATCACCTAAACAAAAAGGTAATCTAACTGAATTAGAATGTTTAACTGCATTTTATCAATTAGGTTATCAATGTAGCATTCCTTACGGAGAAAATTCGCGGTATGATTTAATTGCAGATATAGATGGCAAACTTATAAGAATCCAATGTAAAACTTCACGAGAAGTTGATGAAGGGGTTATTGAGTTTCCTTGTAGAAGTTCAAGAAGTAATACTAAATCTAATTTGCAAAGACGATATACTGCGGATGAAATTGATTATTTCTGTACCTTTTGGAATGGGCAATGTTATTTAGTGCCTATTTCTGAATGTTCAGTAACCAAAAAGCTCCGTTTTATTCCTCCAAAAAATGGACAAAAGGTGGGGATCTGTTATGCAAAAGATTATGAACTTCAAGGGCAACTTGAAAAAATAAAGGAGTAAACATTGGCTAACAAATCAGCAGGTCATGTGTTCGAATCACATAGAGTGCTCCAACAGTTAGTCGTCGTGAGACCGATTAAACGAAAACCTTGTTTCGTGGAACCTTCGAGGCTTGGGGCAACGAAGCAAAACAAAGTCTCCAAGATATTTTTCGGTAGTTAGAAGAAAACCGTATAGGACGGAAGGGTTTGTAGGTCTGTGCCGCGCAAGGAACTGCGGAAACGATAATGACCAGTCTTTTGAATCCGGGGAAGAGACGAAAACCTACACAATACTCCGGCTTGGGTGAGTGGCTGAAACCAACGGACTTTGACTCCGTCGAGGAAACTCCACGTCAGTTCGAATCTGACAGCCGGTGCCATTTTTTTAATGTTGTATAAAGGAGGCTACAATGGAAGAGAAGAAATTTCCCATGGGCGGCTGTCTGCCCGAAGAAAAAGATATACGAGATTATAAGCTAAAAGCTGGTGTCGTATTTGAAGCAGCGCTTCCCGAAGAGTTTATTTTTGGTGTCAATGTGCCAGTTAAGAATCAGGGCGCGGTAAATTCTTGTGTCGCCCATGCAATGTCAAGTATTTTGGAGTCCCATCTTGGGGATGTCGAGAGTGACGACAAGACTCTTTCAACTAACTTCATCTATGGCACTCAGAAACTTCTTCATGGACACACGGGAGAAGGTATGTATCTGCGTGATGCTTGCGCGACTGCATTGAAATATGGTGATATGGTTTACGACGATTGCCCCGGTAATATCGAGGTTCCAGATTGTTATGAGAGTGCAGAGGAAGCACTCAATGTCCCTTCCAAAACGGAAAAAGCTTATCATTATCGTATTAATAGATACTTTAGTTGTAACTCGCCCGCGGAAATCAAGTATGCGATTTATAATTATGGTCCTGTGCTCGCCGCATTGAATTGGAGTTATAGTTTTTATGTTGACGATGAGGGAATCTTGAGAACGGACGATGAAAAGCCTGAGTATTGCGGAGGACACGCAATTATGGTTATTGGTTGGACAAAAGATGGATTTCTTTGTCAGAACTCTTGGGGCGAGGATTGGGGTCTCAACGGAAAGTTTATACTTCCTTATACAATGAATTTTACCGAAGCTCGTGGCATTGAAGATTATGATAATCGACTTGACGAAGAAGACGACCCCATCAAAGAACCTTCACTTGTGGCTACATTGAAGATTGTTTATATGATTATAAATAAGATTCTGAATTTCTTTAAGGGAAGAGGTCAGACTAAATGATAAAAATTGAGAATACAGAAATTATTGGATGGGAAGCCGCAATTAGAGGTATGAGAAATCCACTGAACTCTTGGGAGAAAAGCGATAGCGGATACGGATGCGGAAATGATAAAGAATATTTTTGCGACAAATGCTCCAGTTCATTCCATTGTCCAAGCCGAGAAAAAACGTACAACATCGGCCCAAATGACTACGACCTTATGACTCGCCTTCGTAATGCCGGCACCGACCATCGCAAGTTTATGAGAATGATTACGGTGTATGTGGATATTACGGCTCCACTCTACTGGTGGAAGGAATTTGATACTTACAAGGTAGGTACGGTTGCTAATTCATGTTCTACTATGCACAAGATTCATTCGAAGGAATTTACGTTGGAGGATTTCTCAACAGAACATTTGTGTAAATCTAATATAGAGGTTTTGGAAGACTTGATTTTGGAGTTGGAATACTGGCGAAATAAATTCGTCAATTACGATGAATATTGCAAAGTAGTTCCGGAATTTAGAGAGATGTATTCCAAAAAAGATTGCTGGTGGCAGATGATCCAGTTACTTCCGTCTTCTTACAACCAGCGCCGCACCGTAATGCTAAACTACGAAGTGCTCGCCAATATATACAAGTCTCGTCGTAATCATAAGCTCGATGAGTGGCACGTATTTTGTGAGTGGGTTGAAAATCTTCCTTATGCTGAACTCATAACGGACAATGTAGAGGAAAATTGATTTTCTTTCCTTTTAAATTATGATATATATAGAAATAAAGAAGAGACTTAATATGGAAATGACTAACATTCAGTTTTTAAAAGCCAAGGACAAATTGTGTCATGCGATTCCTTATTGTAGCGAATGTCCTATTATAAAGCTTGGAGAAGAAAAAAAAGCTTCTTGCACTACGTTATTTCGTATGTATCCCGAAGAGGTATTCGATATTGTCAGTAAATGGGCTGATGACCATGCAACATATATGTCCGATTTTCTCGACAAATTTCCTAATGCAATGCTTCAGTTTAACTCCAAATATTCGAGTCCTATACCAATGGTTTGTCGAAGATATATTTATGGTACAGGAATTGATGGATGTGTATTTAATGAAGGTCCTTGCGACCAGTGTTGGAAAGAGTTCTACGTTTAAGCCAAGATTGGAGAATTAATTATGAAGTCATTAAACCTAAGGTCGCGCGCATTAGTTTGAATACCTTAATTTAAAATAGATGTGAAAAGAGCCGTAACTGGCTCTTTTTTCTTTAGACAAAGCCCCTACAAGACACTTATAAATAGAGAGCTTGAACTCTTTTTAAAGGAGGTTTTTATATGAAGAGAAGAAATCCTTGCACACTATCAGTAAGGATAAACAATCAAACTTCTTATCCTATAGAGAAGATTGAGTTTATTTTCAAACCCTATCTTACCGAAAATGTACTCACCGACTCTACTGTGAAGAAGGTATACACAAGCTCGGGTACTTCAGAAGTTACATTAGGCGATAATGACAGCCTTTATATTGTTCCATTTACAGCAGAGGATACCCTCAAGTTTGAACCGGGGCAGACCCTTTATATGGATACTCGTATTAAAATGGTAGATAAGGATAATGGCAATAAAGCTATCTATCCCGAAACAGGCGTCGTCCCATTAACAATGAATGGCACACTATTTGAAGATAATCCCGGCGAAGGAGGTTGATGAAGATGGAACTTAATTATGTTGATATTTCTGTCGCACCTCCCATTTTTACAGAAACTACTATAATCCCCGGCAAGCAGGGTATACAGGGTATACAAGGTATTTCGGGCGTTTATGTAGGAGAAAACGCGCCAACTGAAGCCGATGGAGAGTATAATGTTTGGATAAAAACCAATGGCGAAGAAATGGACTTTAGAGGTAATGGGATCACAGATTTTGAATATTCTTATAGCGTTTCTAACGACGAACAAATACCTGATCCTAACACTTGGCAATCTACTCCTCCAAGCGCGAATGATAGCGTCTATGCTTGGACAAAGATTGATATTAAGACCACCGACAATTTGGAGAACAAAACCTTCTATGTTGTAGCCAAACAAGGCACACCCGCAGGCTTTGATGATAGTAAATGCACTGCTACAATTCCCGCAGACGATACTTGGGCAGAAAATCCTACAGTTACAGTTACTCCTGCTGGTGGCAATACAGACAAAGGCTTCCAGTTTGCCTTTGAGCATTTGCGCGGAAAGAGCATTAAGAATATAAGAGCTTTATATGCCGTTCACAATCATCCAAAAGAAGCGCCCGAGGATAGTAAGTTCTCTACGGAGTTGCCTGATGTCGTTGGGCAAGACAAATATCTTTGGACAAAAGTGGAAGTAACAGTAGATGGTCCAAATGGTGGAACCGTCTATGCTTTTCCCTTTGTTTCCAAAACCGGCGATAAAGGTGAAAAGGGCGATACGGGAGCTCCTGCAGGTTTTGGTACCGTTTCTGCAGAGGTTGGCTTAAATGTTGGCTCAAATGCTAATGGCAGCAAGCCAACAGTTGAAGTTACGGCAGATGGTGATAATACTGCAAAAAAACTACATTTTAATTTTGACTATCTACGCGGAGCTACATTTACACCCCGAATTGAGGGGGGAGTTTTGCGTTGGAGTTGTGATAATACAGCATTGGCAACGCCTGCAGAGTTTGATGTGGTTGGTGGGGTTCAAGCTGCTATGGGTGGTTATACAATACGAAAAAGTTCTACCGCGCCCGCGGCAGGAACATCGGATAATATTATTACCCTTGTGACGGAGGGATAAGAAAATGACTACAGGTCAGCTATCAATTGATTTTCATCCTGTGGGTCAGGAAGAAATAGTTATTGAGGAACCTCCTGCCGGCTCCACCGACAAACAGCTTAGAGTTTTTTCCAAGACTCCTAACGATTTTTTAAATCATAAAGACTATACGGCGCCCAAGTATGCCACTTGTACAAGTGGTACTATGTCTTGTAAAGCAAAAAAAACCTTAGCTGGTTCAGAAGAACCTTTATATTTAAAAATTAATGACAAAAAAATAGGACAGGCAAATATTGGTAAGACTTATAAGGATGTTTCAGGAGATTTCCCTTCAAAAACTCTTACAGATATTCAGACCGTAATAACGAACCTTGAACAGGACGATAAGAAAGGATATATGACTCTTGCTGGCCCAGCTACATGGTCTTGTACTGTTAATGCTACTTTTCATAATCTTTATTTACAACATCCTACGATAATTTTAAATTATACTTGTCCTAAATTTACAATAAACTTAGAGACTAACGACTCAGCTATGGGCACCGCTACTTTCGCTAACGGTTCTTCCTCAAAGGAGTTTGATGTTACTAAAAAACGCTGGACTGAAACAATCACTATTACTGCAACCCCAAATGATGGCTATTTCTTTATAAAATGGGCCGACGATGATAAGGGCAAGGAAGGACCGTCGCGCAAGATTGTATTAGAGGAAGAGAATCTGGAGTCAAGTAATACCATACTAACTTATAAAGCAATCTTTGGTAAAAAAGAACTCTACGTCGGTTCTAAGCGTCTTGATGCTATCTATGTAGGCACCAAAAAAGCCAAAGTCTACCGCGGCTCAACCCGAATCCTATAAAAGAGGTGATAAAATGCCAACTGGACATATTCCAATATTACAAATAAAAACAAAAGATGGAAAATGGCTTCCCGTAAATGCTATTGGCGGGCAAGTCGCAAGTAAGGTTCTTTACAATAATGCCTATCCAACCGTTGAACAGGCGCTCGACTATCTCTTTGAGAACGGAACTGGCGGTGGCGGTTCAACAGGGTCAGAACTTTTTATTGTTAATGTGCAGGCGCAAAGCGAGGCATATGGATATACAATTACTTCCCACAATAAGACCTACGAGCAAATAGATGCAGCTTATAAGGCGGGCAAGCAAGTTTTGATTGCTTTCACGGTTACGAATGAGAATAACACATTTTTAATTCCTCTCGGGATTGCCACAGAAACCGATTATGAGTTCTTAATTTTTGCCGATGCGGTCTTTTATGTATATGTCGATAACACAGATACGTGGGATTGCTATCTGGAACCACTTGAAGCAGACAGTATTAAAGCCAAGATATCTGCCGACAGCTCTGCACAATCATCAAGTTTACAGACAATTCTTGACAGTTTGGTTTATCCTGCGGTTGAGAAAGCCCACGAGCATAGTAATAAGTCCGTACTTGATGGTCTTTCCGACTCTAATGGAGTTCTTTATTATAATAACAAACCCATAATCGCTCAAAAAATCTCTGAGGGTCCATATATAACCCTTGCTGACAATACCGAGTACCGTCTTACAGATGTCACGACCTTAAAGCTAAGCTATCCGGTAGGTGATTTCGAATCTTGGATGCGCCTGAGCTTCGCGGTAAGCGGCAATATCACCGTCACACTTCCCGCCGAGACAAAATATATCGGCACAGCTCCCGATTTCAAAAACGGCGAGACGTGGGAGCTCAGCTTCAAGGACAAGGTTCTGGCGGCTCAGAAGGTCGGTGAGGGCACATGAACAGGCGCAGATTTATATGGCAAAAGGCGCAAGCGCAGAGCGGACTACCGGAGGGCTATACGGCATTGGGATATATCCAGTCGTCGGGCACTCAGTACATCGACACCGGGCGCAAGCTGACGCAGGATTCTGATATCACCATAGATTTCAGGATAGTCGGTGAAATAAACAGGGACGCGGGCATATTCGGGTCGCGCCAGAGCGCGTTGAAAAATAATCTTACGCTGTTTCAAAACAAAAATCCGATTGTTTTCTCCGGCGACTTTTCCGAATATCAAAAGCACCGTTTTTCGGTGGCTTCATCATTGGAACGAACAAAAATCCAAATAAACAAAGCCGGCGTGTGGGTCAATGATATTTTAAAAAAATCTTGGAGCGATGTCGCCGACTTCGAGACGCCGACAAACGGACTGATATTTGACGTCGGCAACAACAACTGGACGAACAATAAAGCTGTTATGCGGTTATATGGCTACACCGACGGCGATGCACAGCAGCTTGTCCCGTGTCTCGATGCAAACGGTGTGCCGTGTCTTTATGACCTTATAGGCAAAACTGCGCTATATAATCAGGGCACGGGTTCTTTTACTTGGGGGTGATTAAATGTTTGGGGAACTGGTTGACGGCGAGCTTCGCGGCGCGCCGAGACCACTTAAAACGGCGGACGGCGACGTGTTTACAAACGACCCGTCAATATACCTCGCCAACGGGTATAAGCCGATAATTTTAACGGAATATCCGTCTGACGGAAAAAGTTATATCGACTCATGGACGGAGACAGAGACCGAAATAACACAGATATGGACGGAACTGCCGCAGACGGACGAAATTTCAGACTCAGAGGCACTTTCAATTATTACTGAGCGAGATGTTCAAACTTGAAAACTCCCCAAAATTTTGTTATAATATTCTTAACATAATAAAAAAAGGAGAAAATCTATGATTGACCCTGTAATTGTTCAAATTCCTCCCGACGTTGATAATCTTCAACTACCCGACCCCAATCTACCAGACCCCAACCTTCTAAGCTTCTACAAAGAAAAAGAAGAAAGATGTTTTTGGATAGATGAAGAAATAAGCAGTCAAAGTCTTGAGATATGCCGTCTTATAATCCAATGGAATCGAGAAGATGAAAATTTACGCTTACCCCCAGAGAAGCGTAAGCCCATAAAATTCTTTTTCTTTAGCCCCGGCGGCGACCTCGATGTCAACTACACAATTATTGATACCATTCGCATGAGTGAGACTCCCGTCTATGGCATCAACATGGGAAGTTGTTGCAGTGCGGCGGCATATATCTATCTTGCTTGCCACAAACGCTTTATGCTTCCTCACGCATATTTCCTTTTCCATCAAGGCAACGGTGCGTTTAACGGTTCTTACTTGGACATACTTTCTCAAATTCAATACTACCAAGAGCAAGTTGAGGAACTAAGTAGTATAATGAAAGAAAGCACAAAATATACCGACGAAGAACTGGCAGATAATATTACGGGCGAGTGGTATGTTCGTGCAAGCGAAGCATTAGAAAAAGGAGTTTGTCACGAGGTAGTAAACGATATAAAAACCCTACTATAAGGAGATAATAAATGGATAATCTGTATAAAGGTTATAGAGAGCTTATAATGGATGAAAAAAATGTGGCGCAGTTCTATGCGGACCCTGCCGCGTATTGTAGTGACCTTGTAAATTTAAATCCAAATGAGTTCTTACTTTTGCAAGATTTACACGGAGAAACTTTTGATGTGTATAAAAATTCACCAAATGGTCCGGCGCCTGTTCGATATCCAACAGTATCCTCCCGCGCAGTTGGAACTTTGAAGCCGCGCAATATCAAGCAAAAATTAGCGTTGGCACTATTGCAGGACGAAGCGGTCGGAGTTAAGCTTCTTCGAGGTGTATATGGATCGGGTAAAGATATCCTAATGCTTTCCCAAGCCCTACACGATATTGAGCTTGGTAAATTCCAAAAGCTGGTATTTATTCGACCGAATGTGTCAATAAAAGATGTCCCTGATATTGGATATCTAAAAGGCGATGCTTATGAGAAACTAAGCTGGACATTGGGTCCGTTCTATGATAAACTGGGCGGCGCGGAAGGAGTCGAGTATCTAATTGATGAAGGTGAGCTTGAACTTGTACCCCTACCTTTTATACGCGGCCGCAGCTTTGAGAACTCGATTGTATATGTCTGTGAGGGACAGAATATTACAACGGAAATTGCAAAGCTATTGATTTCTCGTGTAGGTGAGGGGTCAGAACTTTGGATAAATGCGGATACACATCAGACGGATAATAAGATTTATGATAAAGATAACGGAATTATTAAGATGATTGATAGGTTGAAAGATGACCCTCTTTTTGGAATGGTTTATTTGGATAAAACAGAGAGAGGAGCCATTGCAAACTTAGCAAACAAGCTTGATGACTGAGTTTTAGTAGGCTTTGCCTACTTTTATATATAAAGGGAGGGGAGAAAAAGAAAAGTTTTCTCCCCTCTTTATGTTTTGGAGGGAGGTTTTATTGGGAGAAAATTACGCCGCTCGTTCGGTTTTTTTGCATACAAAACCAAAGGCTTGGTATCATAAACTTGGTGAAGATAAAAATTTGGCAGGGCTTATGAGCGAGAATAGCGCCTTACAAGCAAAGACTGGTGATACGCTAACAAATCAGATTAACAATATGAAAAATCGAGAAGAAGCTGTATATCAAAGATATTTTAATAACTGTAAAACTTTTGAACAATTTATTGATAATCTTCGAAACCTTTTCTCTGAAAAGGGATATGGGCAAGACAAGGAGATTCTACAAAATTTTGGATCTGAAAATGCCCGAGCCAAACTAAAAGCATATTTTGGGACTTCTTATGTGCTTGCCAATAATTTTCAGTTGACGGTAAATATAAAAAATCCCGGTGGAACAAATATTGATTTTAAAGCTTTACAAAATTTAGGTAATGGAATAACTGTTAGTCCAAAACATAGAAAGATTGAACTCAATATTGGCGTTGATGATGATAGTATAGGAAAAATAAAAGAGTCTTTGAATCTTATTTTTAATACGCACTTTGACCCTAAATCTTCTTACAAAGGCGGAGTAAAAAAATTCTTAAACAATATTGACAAAAGGATTGAAGATTATATAACAATAGTTGGTGGAGTTGATAGTGCTAAAAGCTCCCTAAAAAGTGGCTACACGCTGGTAGGCGGACCAAATTCACCTTTTAGATATACCGAAGAAGATATTGCCGGCGCAGAAAGCAATCCCTCAATTGAGGCCGATATTAATTCTGCCTTAAAAGACATAAAGCAGTTCTTTCTAAGCCCCAATGGAATGAACATTCATAATGGAAGCCCTGCTTTGCGGTCGGCTTTTGAACTAACTTGGCGAACTAATATAGAGGCAAAATTTTCCCAAGCAGCGTTCTTTATGAAAGGTGGAGTTTTAAACTATCTCATTGGTGCATTAGGCGAATTTCAAACAGCGCTAATCAATAACTATATACTTCGAAGAGCAGGAGGATTAACTCCGGAAGCTATTTCAAGAATATCTGAAACTATTGGACAAAGACAACAGAATAAAGTAGACGTAACCGTATTAAAGGATATTGGTATACAAGTTAAAAACTACGATTTAAATGTCTTTGAGTCGGCTCGACGAGGAATTATGTATACAACTAATACCCCAAAGAAATTTTTAAATGCATTGCAAACAACAGGAGCAATACCAAATAAACCAGATGATACTACTATATCTACTTTGGAATCATTTATAGCTAACTATGCCTTTTCCGCAGATTACCGAACTTTAACAAACGCTTCGGCTTTTGAAAAAAAGGTTAAAGAAATTTTTGAAACTTACTATGCCGAAATGTATAATTTCGCAGTACAAGCCGATTTAGATAATACAGTTTTGTTCTACTCTATTGCTGGCGAATATTTAATACCTGCTTCTCATATTTTGCAGTTAATTAGTCAAAATGGAAGCATAACAAAAATACCTTTGAACATATCGTGGCCGCAGCCGCATACTTATGAGTATTTTTATCCTACAAAAAATATGGCGAGTCCGCCTTGGAGACAATACTGGGAACCAAGAAAAAGCGCAGAGCCACCTTATATTCCAACAGACGAACAATCTACTAAAATTGACAATCTTTTAAGCACAGTAAGTTTTTCAACGGGTTTTCAATTTACAAATCTAAAAAACTTTTTAACAAAATATAGCATGTTTGACTGAGAATTGGGAGAAATAAAAGTCAACTAATTGGAGGTTACTATGAAACTAAAAAACTTTCTCTCCCTCGGTGTGTTCTTACTAATCTGCGGGCTACTGTCCGCCGCGACTGTAAGAACAATACCTGCGGAGAAATCAGCGGACGGAACGCTTAATACAACCATGACGTCCGTTGTCTGCGAAACCACAACCGAGGAAGAGACGGTTATAATTGAAACTGAAACTGAAA
>ERZ779660.548-NODE-548-length-21651-cov-3.891739_pt1 | contig 21651 bp, 19 predicted proteins | sample MGYA00511906_ERZ779660 | MGnify/ENA primary metagenome ERZ779660 (study PRJEB29588, sample SAMEA2156906) | human gut metagenome | biome: human gut; feature: human-associated habitat; material: faeces | place: Denmark | collected 2008/2010 ... | reverse complement strand
GTCAGCAATCAGGCGGTCGGAGCCGCCAAGCTCCTGCTGGACCGGGGAATTGATCTGGAGCAGTACCAGCTGTGGGCGGAGCATCGGCCCAAAGGCGATGGGTACACGGAAACCATGGAGGAGCTGGCCGCGTACTGGTCTGAACTGCAGAACAGTACGCAGCCAGAGGATTCGCCCATGAAAGGTATGAACCTATGAGTGCCACCGTTGCAGCGGCCGTCAAAGCGGCGATAGTAATTCTTTCCAATGAGGAAGCCCGCAAAAAGGTGGGCTGGGGCATTGTGGCTATCCTTTCCCCGCTGATCGTTCTGGTGGTTCTGCTTTGCGCCATCCTCTCAGGAACCTCACAGCACAATGTGTCCGCCGTGGAGCTGTGCTTCCACGGCGGCTCCATTTCCGCCAGCGCCACGCCGGAGTACCAAAGATACATCGAGGATATGCGGAACAGCTTTGACCAACTGGACGAAGTGATCGCGGAGATCAATAGTCAATGCGAAGATGGAAAAAGCCTTGACGATACCCGCGTCAAGGCCATTTTTTATGCTCTGTATTTCGCCGCAGAACAGCCAGATACAGATGGCATCCATGAGTTTGCGGACTGTTTCGTGGATTATGAGGAGCGAACCCGAACGGTTACCACCACCGACGAAGAAGGCAATGAGGTGGAGACCACAGAAACCTACATGGTGGCCGTTCCTATTGAAGACCTGGCTGAAATTTATGAGCGGATCAGCCATGCCATTGGAGTCGAGGTCACCGCGGACCATCAGGCCAACGCTGACAGTATCTATCATCTCATCCTTTATGGCAGCCCCAGCGGGGAAAGCGGCGGCTGGTTCCCTGGGGCTGATGTCCCGTTCATTGGGGTGGATGGCTTCTGCTCTCCCATCGGAGCAGGCTGGGAGTCCGTGGTCACCTCGGAGTTCGGGTATCGCAGCGACCCCTTCACTGGCGAGACACGGGGACACACCGGGATAGATCTGGCAGTACCCACAGGCACCCCTATCCGGGCCGCACTGCCTGGGACGGTCACAGTTTCCCAATATAGCAGCAGCTATGGTTACTATGTGATAATCGACCACGGCAATGGACTATCCACCTTGTATGGCCACAATTCCCGTCTACTGGCCCAGGTTGGCCAGACAGTGGAGGCTGGGGATATCATTTCCCTCTCCGGTTCCACTGGGCGGTCTACAGGTCCGCATCTGCATTTTGAAGTGCGGGTCAATGGGGAGCGTACCAATCCCCGCTATTATTTACCGAAGACTGGAGGATGATATTTTGCGGCTGAAACTTCAATTGCCGGCCAAGGCCGGACGCTTCCACATCTTTGAGTGTGAGGCAGTTCGGCTGGTTACGCTGCCGGACGAGGAATTCCAAGACTTTTTGAATGGCCCTCACCAGGATGGCCGCTGGGCTGCAGAGCCGTTCTATGCTGATGAACACGGCAGACGGATCTACCAGGGCGTCCTCGTTTTGGGAGAGGGGCATAAAGACGGAGTTTTTGCCTATGATGGGGGGAAACACTTTGCCTACTTGCCCGGAGCAAGAGCGGTGGTTGATTCCATTCTGGAGCAGGCAGTGGAAAAGATCATCAGGGAGGGAGCGGAAAACACCAACGAGGGTAGCTGGTGCTATTATTTCAGTGAGCTTTATGAGCAAATGGGATTGGTGATAGAGGACGGGAACGGCTTCGATACCATGCTCCTTGAGAAGCTGGAGCAGCGGCCGGAGGCGGCGGATGTCACCCTGACAGACGAGTGCTTTGATGTCTGCTATTATCTGGACTGCTGCAAAAACCTGGCGCCGGAGCAGCCCGCCCCCTCTCTTTCCGCAGAGCGGAAGGAGGAGATCATATCAGGCATTCTGAACTATATGGCAGAGTATTTCGATGACAGCAGCCTCTACGATATCCTTCATAACACATTGGAAATCTGCAACGATGAAATTGGATGCCTCGGCTTCGCTCTGTATGATGAATATGTGGACGAGCAGATCGAAGCATCTGAGGTGCAGTCTGACCTTCTCCCAAAATCAGGGAAGCTGGTGAATCTGCTTTCCGCCTATGAAGAATTACAACAGATCCCAGATGAGGAACGAATCACCCGCCTGGCTCCAGGGGCTTTCGGTTACTGCCTTGACTCAGATGTGCCGGATGAACGGCTTCATACCGTGTACCAGCAGGCTCTGTCCGCTCTCGAACTGGAGAGCGATGAAATCCAGGAGGCCGAGAGCTTCACCTCCCGTGATGAAATCATTTCCCGTATGCGGGACTGCCTGTTAGCTAAGGAGCTGACGGCTGGAGACAAGGTGCTGTTTGTCGCTACCGAGCCATATGGAGGCCCCGGCGATTTCGATCTACGCGGTGGAGTAATAGAGAGCGTGGATGAAAAGGACAAGACTTGCTCTGTGCGGGGAACTTTTTTCACAATGGAAAAAGTCCCCCTTCACTATGTGCTTGGGCGGTACAACCCAGCGGTTGGTGAGGAGCACTATGGGGTCCGCGGCATCGTCCCCTTCTTTTGCGAGGACAAAGAACTGGCTGGGTATTACCTGAATGAGGTCCGGACCATGTGGGATGTGGAGATGGGTGAGGAACAGGATCTCTCTATGTAAAACAGACAGAACACGGTAATAAAACGATGGGAGGGATACTATGGCAGTGCTGTATCAAGTAGAGCAACAGGGACGGCAAACCGCTTTTGTAGGCGAGGATGGAACTGGGCTTGTGGGGCTGTATCCACTGTTAGCGCGGGCCGCTGCCATCACGGAAAATGAGAACAACAGCTTCGCGGAGGCTCTTTCTCTCGCTGCCGCTGAACGCGGCACTCCACTCAGGCGGGTATTTGCAGATGAAGCGGAGGCCCTGAGCCATGACCTTGGTCATGGCGGGGCTGCGGAACAGCGGGCGGTCATTGATCTGGACAATGGGCGAATACGGGTGGAATATGACCACCGGGCCGGCAGCCTGCGGGAGAGCTTGGATGCCCTGGCAAACCATTTTCCAACGGCAGGCGCCAACAGAATCCAGAACAGGCTCATAGCTTTCCTTGCGGAGCATGACGGAAGTGAGGAACTCTACAAGACGCTTCACAATGAGTTGGGACTGACTAATCAGGAGATTGAGGCCATGGGCTTCGATCTCGCCCACCGCTATGAGCCTGACTGCGATGACGCATACCAGGACATCGTGGACTACATTCGCTTTGAGCAGGAAACCTCGAAGATGTGGCCCTGGCTTATCTCCGGCGATGAGATGCTTGCCCAGGAAACGACCCTGCGGGAGATCGCTGGCCGGCTGACTGCCGCTGGCGAATGGGATACGGAGAGCATCTACGAGAGCTTGACGGAAGCCTTTGGAAACAATCTATCGCTGGATAAACAGTCAAAGGATGACACGAAAGAGGAGGAAAGAAACATCAATATTAAACAGGATCAGTTGGATCTGCTTTGGCAGTTGGAGGAGTTCAGAAAGAAACATGAACATCAGGCAGAGCCGTCCGACTGGGCGATCCGGATGTGTGAGGCGTTTGTTGCCCGAAGTATGGGCTTCACAGACCGGGTACAGTGGACGGAACTGCTCCGGCAGAAGGGTGAAACTCTCTTCACCTTCGACTGGAAGTCCGGCAGCGTCAGCGACCATGTAGTCCAGTGGTGCAAGGAAAATAATCGGAACTGGAGATACAGCCATCTTGGGGAGTTGCAGGTTGCCCATGGCGGCGAGTGGAGAAAGGTCGATTATTTCTGCAGGGATGGCAGTGAAACCAGAGTGTATTTTCCACCAAAACCTGTGCAGGAACATCAGCTCCAGGCATTGGCGGAAGACCCTGCCATCCATCTGCGGGACCTGCTCATGCTCGGCCTGCCGGATCATGATGTCTATTTAGTTCATGCCGCCGAAGATGTTGGCTGGGTGCCCGCAGCGGACCTTCCCCGTCTGACCGCCCAGGGCAAAGAAGAATTCTCGGCTCTTCTGGATGCCAAGATTGCCGCCATCCGCCCCGGCCCCTATGGAGTGGAGCTGGTTCTGGACGGCGTCAATTCACAGCTTCTGGCACAATACGATGAAACACTTGCCAACAGTTCCAGGGCAGAACATGCCATGGAACTGTTTCTGTAATGGAGGGATCACGATGAAAAAAGCCACAGTCACGGTTTCATTTGAGCAGGAAAAACTCAAAGCCGTCCAGTTCTATGCGGGAAAGAACGGTACCTCTTTAGAGTTGGAACTGGATATGTTCATGGAGAAGCTCTACAAAAAATATGTGCCTTCTCAGACCAGGGAGTATATTGAAAGCATGGCGGAGCCGGAGGAACAGCCCCGCCCGCGGCCTGCCCGGTCCCCTCGAAGCGCCGCGCCGGATACTTTTGACGAGAAGAAGGGGGTTGAATAATGGCCGATTCTGTATCTACCGAGGCGTGGCTGGATCAGCGGCGCTGGGCGGCGCTGGAGGAGGCGCTGAAGGCGCAAGGCAGTAATGTTAAACGGCATCTGCAGGATTATTTGATAACGCTGTACAACGAAACTGTTCCATTAGAACGATGGGTACAGATTGAAACAGCTATCACAAAGGAAGAACTGGAGTCAGCACAGGCAGCGGAAGACCAGAAAGTCTATGCGGCTTTTCATATTCGGGAGAATGGCCATGACAGTATCTTCTCAACGGGTAATGGCGAGGAATTTCTGGATGTGGCCATACGGCTACGCCGTTATCTGCAAGGAGGCGCCGAGTCGGTGAAGGGCGATTTCTCCCACCACTTTTATAAGGCACAGCCCATTACGCGGGAGCGGTTTGATGAACTGGCCACCCTGCGTATGGAAAACATCGGCAAGGTTTCAGGTGCATTTGAAATCGATATGGACGCCGCCTGGATCTCCAGCCTGCTCATTATGGATGGCTGGCATACTTTTAAGATCAAGGATGTCTCAGCTGCCGTTTATCACGCCACGCGCAGTTTACATGTGCCACTGGAATACCAGTGGCACAAGTTTATCAACCACTTGGATGGAAAACAAATCGAGCCGGAGAGCTTTGCCTCTGCTGAGATTGGGGGCCTACGTCCCTTGGAGAAGGGAGATATACTCTGTATTGACGGACCTTTTCCCACAGACCGGGAGTTGAAGTTCCGGCTGGATCTCAGCAGCTATGGGGTCCAGAAAGAGGTGCTGAACCTGATGACGGACTGCTCAAAGCCGGAGAATTCTTTGGAGATCACCTGCAGTTATGACGCCGCTCGCCAAGGCATCAGCAATAAACTTGACCTAACCCTCCGCCAGAAGAATGGGATGGTACGGCACGACTTTTTCTATCCATTGATGGAGGAGGAACGAGCGCACCTCCTTAAAATAGTTGAACAGTTCTGCCAGCAGCAGGCCGGGAAAACGCTGAACGATTACTATGCGCAGTTGGATATGGAGCGCGAAAACCCGCCTGAACTCACAGCAGGCGTTAAAAGGCTGCCAATAGATACAGTGTCCTTCAGCGGTGAGATTACAGAGTGCGATGGGAAACTGAACTTTTATATCCCCATAAACTTTGATCCGGACGAGGTATTTGGTACCAATGTTGCCTCCGCCTTCAACGATGACTGGCTGAATGTGTACGCCAATTTTGACTGGAAGACCGGGCGGATAGACAGCGCATTGACCGTATGTCTCGTCTGCTCTGACGGTCATGAGTTTGAGTTTTCCTACCCGCTGACTCCCGCGGAACAGGTCCAGTTGTGGAACCAGATGGACGCCTACTGTCACCAACAGAATGGACAGAGCTTGGGGGAAACAAGGACCGCCCTGCTGCGGGAGCAGGCGGAAGAAGGGCTGGAGATTCGGCTGTAGGAAACGCCGCTCGGTAAATTTTATCGACTTTCCACAGCTTTCCAGGCCGCTTTTTATTGGCAGTGATGAATGGATTTCTCTTCGGAAGTGTGGCATTGTGTTGTTGCATGGGCAGCCAACCGGCGCCTGAAACAAACCAAAAATCCGAGGAAAGGAGTTCAACGAATGAAAGCCAAACAAGTATGTAAACTGCAGGAAAATCTCGCAAAGGAGGCCATTGCATACCTTATGCTCTATGGAACAGCTGTGGATGTAACTCCATATCGAAAGGCTGTGACACAGGTTGGAACGGCATGGGGACTTCCAATACCAGACACACAGCGGTGGCTGGACTTGATCCGTCAGGAAGAAATCGCAGTTGCCCAAGCAGCCAATCCCGAAAAGGTGAATCATGTGATGGAGGAAAAAGACCTGCCGATAAACGCCAGCGGCCTCCAAACCCTGGATAATATCTGGGGCTTGTTCGAGACAGCAGTGAAGCTGAACAGCGCCGATGGCCGCCGTGAAATGTACGCACTGGCCAGGGAATTGAGCGAATGCCAGAACCTGACGGACTGGATCATCAAGAGCCAGACAGAGAACGAGGGGGCCCAGGTGTCTATGGCCTGCACACAGAACTGAGCAAACCAATAGCCGATGCTCCATGAAAAGCCGTGCGGCAGCACGGCTCTTTTTGTGGTGTGGAGCGCATTCCCCCGCCGTTGCCCCCTGTGCGGCCCTGTGTCCCCTTTTCCAAGAGGGGGTGGCATCCGTACACCTGCCACCCTTCTGGGGGCTTGTGGCGGCTTTGTGCGGGCCGTTCCTAAAATGAGCGGTGACCGTCCTGCGTTGATGGCCTCTCACTTTCGCCTTTAGCGAGGGTGAACCGAGGGGTCGAAAACAGTGCGGGATAAAGAGCGGGGGTCGCAAAGCGTCCCCCGCTCGGCTCACACCGCCCCGCAATGCGGGCCGGGGAACGGTTTTGCGGGGGTCACTTTTCAGGGGATGGGATCACACCGGGGGTCACCACGGCTGGAATGGCCCATCACTCCAGCGTTTATCCGGCATTAAAACAGGGATATGGACAGAAAAAAGGCACAAAATCAAAGTATGGACGGCATCCAGTTTTGAAGTAAAGAAGTCACTCAAAAAGACGAATCCCTGACCATGCAAAGGTCAGGGATTTTTGATTGGAGGAAAGTATGGCGAGAGAAAAAATCAAGTTCGCTCTGCGTATTGCTCCCGAAACACAGCAACTGGTCAAAGAACTCTGTGAAAGGGATAACTGCCAGAGCCAGAACGAGTTTATTGAAAAGGCAATCCGCTTCTATGCCGGCTATGTTTCCGGCAAGGAAGCCACAGCATATCTGCCGCCCGCACTGGTGGCAGCCATGCGCGGAACCGTCCAGGACAGTGAGAACCGCATCGCCCGCCTGCTCTTCAAACTGGCGGTGGAGGTCAACATGATGATGAATGTACTGGCGGCGGGCATGGAAATCAGTGACGAGGATCTCAAGACACTCCGCGCCCGGTCCGTCCGTGAAGTGAAGCAGACCAATGGGCGCATCAGCTTCAAGGACGCCATCGACTACCAGCGGGGCGTGGAGTGATGCACAAAGGTGGTGACAGTCTGTGCCGCGCCTGATTTTCAAGTGCCCCTACATCAAGGGCGGTACCTCCTCCGCCACCGCTCATCTTGAAAACTATGTGAAATATATGGCCACACGGAATGGTGTGGAGCGCATCGATCCGGGACGCAGTGAGTGGCCGGCCACCTCAAAGCAGAAAAAGATGGTGGAACAGATCCTGCGGGACTTCCCGCTCAGCCGTGGGATGTTTGAATACGAGGACTATGCGGCCGAGCCGACACGCACCAACGCATCGGAGTTCATCACTCGCGCTCTGGAGGACAACTATAACCAGATCGCCAAGAAGGATAACTATCTGAAGTACATCGCCACCCGCCCCCGCGCCCAGCGCGTCGGTTCCCATGGATTGTTTACCGGTGAGGAAGATCAGCTCGTACTGGCGCAGGTAGCGGAAGCGGTCGCGGCCCACCCCGGTAATGTGTGGCTGCCCATCATCTCTCTGCGGCGGGAAGACGCTGCCCGTCTCGGCTATGATAAGGCGGAAGAATGGAAAGCACTGCTCTCCGAGTATGCCATGGAAATGGCGGAGGCGATGAAGATCCCTTGGGAGGATTTCCGGTGGTACGCTGCATTCCATGATGAAGCACACCATCCCCATATCCACATGGTCTGCTACAGCGCCGATCCGTCGAAAGGCTTTCTCACCACGCAGGGCATCGCCCAAATCAAGTCGGGACTGGCAAAAGAGATCTTCCGGCAGGAGCTGACGGAGCTTTACCAGAAGCAGACCCAGAGTAGGAACACGCTGAATGAGGACGCCCGCTCTGTGCTGGAGCAGTTGATTGAACAGATGTGGAGCGGCGCCGTGGTCAACCACCGCATGGAGAAGCTCATGGAGCATCTGGCGGAACGCCTGCGGCACACCGGAGGCCGGAAGCAGTACGGCTACCTCAAGGCTCCGCTGAAGGCTGTAGTGGATGAGATTGTGGACGAGCTGACCAAAGAGCCATGTATCGCCGCAGCCTATGCCCTGTGGTATGAACTGCGGGAAGATGTGCTGCGCACCTACAAGGACGACCTGCCTCCACGCCTTCCCCTTTCCCAGCAGAAGGAATTCAAGCGGATCAAAAACATCGTCATTGAGGAAGCGGTAACACTGGGGGCGCGCCAGCAGGTTTTCCATCCAGATGACCAGCAAGACCGTGTCCCTGTGAAGGACCAGGAAGAAGCGCCGCTGCCGGAGGCGCCCCAGCCTGATAACGACTGGAATGATTTCTCGGAGTCCCCACCGGACGATGTCCCAGACAAAACGGTGTCTGCGCCAGCCAAAGCGCAGATGAACTGGAGCGATGAGTACCGCCTGGCCCGCCGCTGTTTGTTTGGCGGCAAGGATCAGCCCCAGGATCTTGAGCAGGCGTTTACCCTGTTCCAACAGGAGGCGCAAAAAGGCAATGCGCTGGCCATGCACGATCTGGGCCGGATGCTTGCGGACGGGCTGGGCCGGAAGATTGATATGCAGGCCGCCCATGTGTGGTACAGCAAGGCGCTGGCCGCTTTCTACGCTGTTGAGAGGCAGAAGAAAAAACGCTATGCGGAGTACCGGATCGGCAAACTGTATGCCGCGGGCCTCGGCTGTGAGCAGGACTATGGTGATGCCGCCCGGTGGTTCCAACTTTCCGCAGACAAAGGGTACAAGTATGCGCAATATTCCCTTGCCGGCCTGTTTCGCCGTGGACAGGGTGTGGAACAGGACGATGCGCGGGCGCTGGAGTTATACACAGCCTCTGCACAGCAGGACTTCCCCTATGCCACCTACGAGTTAGGAAAGATGTATCGGGACGGCATTGGCTGTGAGAAGGACGCCGAAGCGTCGGAACAGTGGTACCGGCAAGCCTTCGCCGGATTTCTCGAATTGGAGCAGCAGAGCCATGACGATAAATTGCAGTACCGCATCGGATGGATGCTCCTCCATGGTGTAGGGACTGGTAAAGATGAGGCGGCAGCCAGGGAGTGGTTTGAACAGGCGTCCAAACTGGACAATCCCCACGCGCAGTACCAACTGGCCCGGATGATTTTCAATGATCCATCCTCTACACCGGAGCAGACAGCCCAGGCATTGGAGCGGCTGACAAAGGCGGCGGAAGCCGGCCAGGACTGTGCTCAATACGCGCTCGGCAAAATCTATCGGGATGGTCAGGGCGTGGAAAAAGACATTCAAAAGGCGGTGGCTCTGTTCACACTTGCGGCAACGAAGGAAAACAGCTTCGCCGCCTTTGCTCTTGGCAAGCTGTATCTTGCCGGTGACGCAGCCCTGCCCAGAGACCCGGCGGCCGCACTGAAATGGCTCACATACGCTGCGGAACTTGGGAACCAGTTTGCCCAGTACCGCCTGGGAAAACTACTGCTGAAGGGAGACGACGGTATCCCAAAGGATGTAATAGCCGCCATCCGCTGGCTTACTGCCGCAGCCAAACAGGAGAACGGGTATGCGGAATACGCCCTGGCTCTGGTCTATCTCACAGGAGAAGATGCACCCAAAGACAGCGTAAAAGCACTAAGTCTGCTGAAGCGGTCAGCAGGCCGGGGTAATCAGTTTGCGCAGTACCGGCTGGGCAAGCTGCTGCTCCAGGGGGAAGATGCGCCAAAGGATGTGAAAGCCGCCATCCGCTGGCTCACCGCCGCAGCGGAACAGGGCAATCAATACGCCCAGTATGCCCTCGGCAAGCTCTATCTGCTTGGGAAGGAGGTCCCAAAAGATAGATCCAGTGCGATCAAGTGGTTCCAGCTGGCAACGGATCAGGGCAATGAATATGCTCAATATTTCCTGGAACACATGGATGATCGCTTGGGCCAGCCTCCTGTGGCGGCCGTCATTTCGCTGTTCCACCATCTGGCCAACATTTTCCAGGAGCAAAACCAACCACCGCCCTCCGGTGGCGTCCGGGTCGCGGTGGATCGGAAGCTCCTACGAAAAATCAAGGCGAAGAAGATCGCTCAGGGCCACAAGGCGGATGACCATGAGCCGGAAATGCAGCTATAAGGGAGGTAATCTTTTGAAACAGAAAGTGCAGTTTAAACAGCAGATTTTATTGGCGCAGCCAAAAGGCATTCAAGGGCTGAAAAGGCAAAAGCCAATCCCGTGCAGACCTGTTCTGTTCCACCGGAAACTCAAGGGAAGGAATCAGTGAGAGGCATATGAGGTATGAACCTGCGGACTCCCATTAATAGCCTCTGGAGCTTCAACAAGAAGTTCTGAAATCTTTTTCTCTTTTTCAGTTACCCTTTCAGGCACCTTTCCAGTCACACTACCGCTGTGGTCTATGGGCGTCGGGATCAAGTCCAAGAGCTCCGAAAGATGCCAACCAACCGAATGAATTAACACAGATTTGAGAGGCCGCATACTGCGGTCTCTTTTTTGATAAGGAGGGATGTAGCGTGCCATATATCCACTTCACAGAGGACCAAAAACTCCGTGCCAACTCCGTTGACCTGGTGGAGTTCCTGCGCCGGCAGGGAGAGAAACTCATCTCCTCCGGCCAGGACAAACGCCTCACCTCAGATCACAGTATTACTGTGCATGGGAATGAGTGGTATGATCATGCTGCAGAGAGGGGTGGCCATGCAATCTCCTTTGTCCAAAATTTCTATGGCCTGACTTACCCTGAAGCAGTGACCCGTCTGCTCAACGGTGAACAGGGGGAGGTGTATATACCGGCGGAGAAAAAAGAAAAAGAGCCGCCAAAGGAATTTGCCCTGCCTCCCTCAAACCAGGCCATGCGGCGGGTATATGCTTATCTGCTCCAGCAGAGGCACATCAGCCGGGAGGTACTAAGCGCTTTCGCACAGAAGGGACTGATCTATGAGAGCCGGGAATTGTCCATAGATCAGACAAAGGTGTATCACAACGCCGTGTTCGTAGGATTCGATGAACGCGGCGTTGCCCGTCATGCCCACAAGCGGGGGCTCTATACCCAAGGCAAAAGCTACCGGGGCAACATAGAGGGCAGTGATCCCCGGTGCAGTTTCCACTGGGTCGGTACCAGCGACCGTCTCTATGTATTCGAGGCCCCCATCGATCTGCTTGCCTTTCTCACCCTGTACCCGGACGGCTGGCAGCAGCACAGCTATGTGGCTCTCTGTGGTACGGCGGAACATGCTATGCTGTGGATGCTGGAGAAAAATCCAAATCTGCGGAAAGCCATCCTTTGCCTGGATCACGATGCCGCCGGAATCGAGGCCGCCGGCCGGCTCTCGGATATTCTGCGGGAGCATGGCTATTCTCAAATTGCCTCGCTGCAATCCGAACACAAAGACTGGGACGAGGATCTGAAAGCGTGGAATGGACTGGAGGCCCAGCCCGCCGAGGAGCATCCGCAGTTTGCGGTGGCGGGGCTCGTCTGTCGGCGAATCGGAGCCAGGTGCAAGGAAGTTCAGCCAGACCGGGCGGTTTACCAGTTTCCCGGATTGCTCCTGCGGTACCGGAACGACCTCCATTGGGGACGCTTTGACCAGGCGATGGAGCGCATGGAAACCATGGCGGCGCTGGCCCTCTCGGTGGTGCTGCGGGAGTGCAAACAGATGGGTACCGCACTGACCACTGAGCAGGGCGTCCGGTTTTTAGAAAGCCACATCCTGCCTCATCAGAACCGGGGTATCCTCAAGAACCGGGCGGATGAGATCGCCATGCAATTCCAAAGCGTATTGGCCAAGAACAATCGCCAGGGTATCCGTACCCAGGCAGAGAAAAAAGAGGTGGCCAGCGCATGGCTGGAGCTGGCCATCTCCTGTGCCAAGGTGCCGGTCAAGTACGAGGCCGACGAGATCAAACGGCGGCAGAAAGAGGAAAAGACCCAGAGGGAAGCTGAGCCAGTGATGGCCTAAGCCTGAAACAGCAAAGCGGAGGAATGGCTCAGTCCCACTCCTCCGCATCTTCCTGGCTGCTTGTTTGTCTGCTGAGATATTCTGCCCGCTCCTGCTTATTGGCTGGCCGGGTTGCCTGCTTTCCACAGTCCGGGCATTGCTCCGGCAGTTCCGGCGCCTCAAACAGATAGTAGCAATGGTCACATGCGCAAATCAAAGCAATCACCTCATACCAATTTATTATAGCAGACAAAGCGAAAACTGAACATCCCCTTCTGATATTAAGGCGTAGATATCAAAAGGAGGATCATGTGCCAACGCAAGTTATAACACTTATCGTGGTAGGCGCCATCATGTTTCTCGTGATCGGCGGTCTCGCGTTTCTCTCCCATTACTATACCCTTGACGGAATCAAATCCAAGACTGTGGGCGACGGCCAGCACGGAACCGCACGCTGGGCTACCAAACAGGAGATTCGGCAGACCTATGCCCATGTCCCTTTTGAACCAGAGCTGTGGCGCAAGGGAGAGCATCTGCCGGAAAAGCAGGGCCTTGTCCTTGGCTGCGAAGGGCCCAAAGACCATGTTACAGCTCTGGTGGACACCGATGACATCCACGCCATGGTCACCGCCGCCAGCGGCGCCGGAAAGACCGCGTTCTTTTTGTACCCCAACATCGAATATGCCCTCGCCAGCGGGATGTCCTTCCTCTGCACGGATACCAAGGGCGACCTGTTCCGCAATTATGCCGGTATTGCCAAGGACTGCTACGGATACCAAATCGCCGTGTTGGATCTGCGTAATCCCACCCGCTCGGACGGCAACAACCTGCTTCATCTGATCAACAAGTACATGGATATCTATAAGGCCGACCCCAAAAACCTGGCAGCAAAGGCTAAGGCGGAGAAATACTCCAAGATCCTCGCCAAGACGCTCATCAACACCAGCGGCGGCGACAGCGCCCAGTATGGGCAGAATGCTTTTTTCTACGATTCCGCCGAGGGCCTTCTGACTGCCATGTTCCTGCTGGTGGCCGAGTACCTGCCCACCGAGGACGCGGACGGCAATCCCATTGAAAAGCGCCACATCGTGTCGGTGTTCAAGCTGGTGCAGGAACTGCTGGCTCCCAGCCGGGTGAAGGGAAAGAATCAGTTCCAGCTCCTGCTGGAAAAGCTCCCGCCTAATCATAAGGCCCGCTGGTTTGCCGGGTCCGCCCTCAACACGGCGGAGCAGGCCATGGCCTCCGTGATCTCAACGGTACTGTCCCGCCTAAACGCCTTCCTCGACTCGGAGATGGAGCAGATCCTCTGCTTTGACACCGCCATTGACGCGGAGAAGTTTTGCAATGAGAAATCCGCCATCTTTATCGTACTGCCCGAGGAGGACCAGACCAAGTATTTTATGGTCAGCCTGATCCTCCAAAACCTGTATCGGGAGATCCTCACTGTGGCTGACGAGAACGGCGGCCGGCTCAAGAACCGGGTGGTCTTCTTCGCGGACGAGTTGGGCACCTGCCCGCCCATTCAGTCGCTGGAACTGATGTTTTCCGCCTCCCGGTCCAGAGGACTCATGCTGGTGCCTATCGTCCAGAGCATTACGGGACAGCTGCAGAAAAACTATGGAAAAGAGGGCTCTGAGATCATCGTGGACAACTGCCAGGTCAACCTATACGGCGGCTTCGCCCCGGCCAGTCAGACCGCGGTGGAACTGTCCAAATCTTTGGGCAGCCGGACGGTAATGAGCGGCAGTATCTCCCACGGAAAAAACGATCCCAGCCAGTCCCTCCAGATGATGGAGCGTCCCCTCATGACCCCGGATGAACTCAAGTCCATGCCCAAGGGCAGCTTTATTGTGGCCAAGACCGGCGTCCACCCAATGAAGGTCAAACTGCGGCTGTTCCTTGACTGGGGCATCCGGTTCGGCATGCCCTATGAAGTACCGGAGAAGGCCCAGCGGTTCGTTGCCTATGCTGACAAACAGGAGTTGGAGGAGTCCATCATCCGCCGCCACTATGGGACGATTGTAATGGATAGTGAGCAGCCGCAGGGAGGCGGCACATCCGCTGGCGGTATGGCTCAGGGAATTCAGGCCGCACCGGATTCCCGCAAAACGGTATTTCGGCCTTGACGGAGGGAAACAGAATGAACAGCTTTAGAAATATCTACAATTCCAATCTAAGCCACAGAGCCAAGAGCGTCTATATGTACCTCAAGGATCGGGCAGACAGCGAGGGACGCTGTTGGCCGGCTATCAGAACCATTGCTCTGGAGTTGGGGCTTTCCCGCTCTACGGTCAAGCGGGCACTGGATGATCTCTGCAGGGCTGGTCTGCTGCAAAAGGACCCACGCTGGCGGGAGAATGGGAGTCTTACTTCCAATCTGTATCATGTGGTATGACGGAGGTGTCCAATGCTGGTTGAGATCGATCTACTGGATTATTTGGCTTATCAAATGGGATGCGGAATTCTTTCTGATCTTCGGCTGTTCCAGCAAAGTGAACGGCTGCACAGGCTCACTGCCGCGATCCCTTTAGGTGCATGCAGCGAACAGGAATGGCTGGATGCGGCACAGTATTTGACAGGCCATGACTGCGCATCAGCACTGGAAGCAAGAAACCGTCTGGTGAGATAGCCTGTAAAAAGCAGACCCTCCCGCCAAGGGGAGGGTCTACATATCATGTGAACCGAGTCCCGGTTCATAATGAACCAACCAGAAGCGCCCACTCTAAGGATTTTATTTAAGACAGAAAATAACAAACAATATCTGGCCTTAAAGGTTATACCGCCTTGCGTTGTGTCCGGCTTTTGAAATTTAATCGTCTTTCTGTGCAGCTGTAATGCTGACAGCAAAACCGTTGACCTCCACGCCATCTTCAGTAGGGATTAGGAGGTACTTGCGCCCGTTGATAATTTGAGTTTCCACCAGGTAACTATACTCTGGATCAGCAGAAATGGTGATCTCAGGTGTCTTGATCTCAAAGCGGCTGCTGTCGATCAGGTTTGCCGGATTCAGGACAACCCCCGAACCAAACTGCTCGCCGCAGTTTTCCTGGAATGCTGCCACCTGTTCATCCGCAATCCCGCAGCTTTGAAGGATTTGCCCTATTTCTGAGGCACTCATCTCCAGAGGTTCCGAACTCCTGCTCTCCCTGTGCTCCTTGATTTTCTCACGCAGCTGTTCATGAACAGTCTGCATCACTTCCAGACTGCAGTCAAACGCATCGCTCAGAGCTGACTGGAATGCTTCCTTCTGCTCAACGGCAGACATCGGCGCTTCCACATGGAAGATCGCGTCAATGAACTCCTGGTGAATTTCATTGGCCTTCCTGCTGTAAAAGAGAGCGTTATAGATATTTGCTGCCCGGTCATCAAATGCCGGGAACAGAAAGCCAAGTTCCGGAGAAGCGACGGTTTGCCCAGCAGCGCAGTGGAATTCATTATCACCGGGGAAGTATCCCAGTTCCACCTTGCCCTCCTTGATGGGGCACACCACACAGACGATGTAGGTGAACACCTCATCCGAGGCATCCGCTTGCAGGGAATCATCCTTGCCCCGATGGGGGACATCGTAGCTGTCACAGGCCAGGAGCAGCAGGTAACTGCTGTCCCCCATGTCCAGACTATTGATCACCTTGCGGTAAAAGGTCTGGCGGGCCTCGTTGTCCTTAAGCTGGGAATCCCGAAGTGTGGTGAGCAGGCGGTGTCCCTCACTATCCGCCACCTGCTGGGTGGAGAAGACGATGTCGATGAGGTTTTTCCCCAGGGAACCGGACAGTCCCTTCTTCAAAAGGCTCAAATACTTCTCGGACTCCTCCTGCGGCATCATGCCCAGGGATTCGTCCAGATCGGAAACGATCTCTTTACTGCTGTTGACATAGCATCCATAAACACGGCTGATGGTGCTTTTTTCCGGGCGAAAACGGCGCCGCAGCTCATTGATTTCTTTTTGGTTCATTTTTTCCTACCTCGCTTTGTAATCGGAACGGTTGATAACAGACGATGAAATCCATTTTAGTGGAAAGAGCTTGAAATTTCAATAGCCGGAAGCTCTTTCCCCCAAGAGCGCAAAAAAAGAAACCGCCCATGTCAGAAACTATCAGAAACTGACTGAGCGGCATATTTTTCATGTCAAACGCCAGTAGGAGTGGTTATTTTCTGATCCAGTCCAGAAAAACAGCTACTTTCTCCAAGTCTTCATCCGGCAGGGCAAGCAGCTTCTTGCCTATGATCCCACGCAGGGAATCCGGATCGTCCATAGGAGCAAAGAAAAGAGTTGGCGTCAAATCAAAGTATTCCATGATGTTGAACAGCTCCCGGAGAGAGGGCATAGAAATTCCATTGGTGATGCTTCTGATGTAGGAGCCGCTCTTTCCAAGCTCCAGGCTCATCCGATGCTCAGAAACGCCCTTCTGTTCCCGCAGCTCTGTGATGCGGTTCCGCACAAACGCTTCATAGCGGCGGTTATCGTCCATGATCCTCTCCCTCCAATCTCTACTTATTATTTTAATATAAGGGAGCGTCGCGGGTTCGCACTTAAATCATCAACTTTTGCTTCACACAACGAATAATTAGTGATATAATTATTAAAATAGGCGTTGGCTTTATAGTTCTATTATGAATCACAATCAATAAAATATGACTGCGACTGTGTATGAGGGCTGTCAGATGGGAAGCTGCTTCTTTATAGGGCATAGGGAGACACCAGATCGGGTGTACCCAACCCTGCTTGAAACCATAGAGCGCCATATCACGGAATATGGCGTATCTGAATTTGTGGTGGGGCGGTATGGCAACTTCGACCGTCTGGTGATCCGGGCACTGTCGCAGGCCAAGCGAGCGCACCCGGATATTACGCTGATGCTGATGACCCCATATTACCCAGTCAACAGAAAGGTGGATCTGCCAGAGGCGTTCGACGCTCTGTTCTATCCGCCGGATCTGGAAACGGTCCCCAAACGGCTTGCCATCGTCCGCGCAAACCGATATATGGTGGAGCGCAGCGATTTTCTCATCGCCTATGTGCGGCATCCGGCCAGCAATGCCAGAGAACTGCTGGAGTATGCCGGGACAGGAAAGAGAAAGGGAAAAATCCACATCACAAATTTGGCTGAGGAGCAAATCTCTCTTCCAAAGAAAACAGATGATGTGATATAATAAAATAGTAAAGTATACCCATTTAGAAATTTGTAACCCGAGGTCTTGCTATGGAAGAAAAACTGGGACAGTCCACGGCTGTTCTGTTCAAATATGAAAAATTGATTTTGGCTGAAGAAGAAACCACATCCGCTGGTGGATGTGGCGTCTCCCTTGCGGCCTTTTCATGCCCTGCGTCAGCCTGTCCAAGTGACAGGGTGTCGCGGGGATTTTTTATTGTCTAAACAGAGGTGATCAAGCATGAGCTTACCAAAGCGCGATGGTGTAAATGACCGTTATTATCTGATACATAAACCGGACACTTCACCAGAAGTACTGGCGGAGGCGGATCTCTGCATTCAGGATGTGCTGAACGGCACCGCCCGTGAAAATCACTCCGCCTACCCGACCGTGGTGCGAAACCACAACGGGACGCCATTTCTCCCTGATCAGCTGCTGGAGCGGTATCTGACCGAGCTGCCGTTGAAAGGATTTCCCTGTGAGGATGCTGTCTCTCTCTGCGACGCCATGCGGCGGCTGGTGGGCTGGCAGGAGATCCGCTATACATTGGAGAAGTATATAGAAAAGCAGGTGCAGGAGCGGTATTTTGAGGTCGGAGAGAAAGAGGATTACTTTTCGCCTTTTCCCCCCTGCACGGTGTGGCCGGAATTGCGCCCGGAGAATGTGGACGAAAACCTGCTGCGCTTTGCCTGCTATGTGGCTATCTGCCATACCGTGTACGGGCAGAGTTTTGAATCCCTTACCACCGAACACATCCTCGGCCTGGTTTCCCAGATTCGTCCTGACATGGTAAAGGAACTGAAAGCCAATGGCAGCGGCAAATTGCCGCCTAATATCCAGAAGCGGAAAACAAAGCACCTGACCGCCTCGGCCAACGACGCTTTCGCCACCATCCGCATTACCGCCAGGGACTGCGGCGAGGGGGCCTGTGAGGAGGCTCTCAGCTATCTGATTGAGATTTTGGAGCAGCCGGAGTTCCCCCGCAGCTACTCCATCGAGTTTCGCGGACCGGAGAAGATCTACCTGCCCATCCCCGGCCTGCCCAAGAAGGGTGTCCATCAGCTTTTTGCCTGTGCGGTGCGGTATCCCCGTCTCCATGTCCGGATGGAGAATTATGCTCGGCTGGCCATGCAGGAGGACGAGTGGTACAACAACCTCTCTGATGAGTCCTGCGCCATGCCTGGCACCTTTGCCGTGTTTGCCCTGGGACTGGAAGGGCCGAAGTGGTGGCGGCTGGTGTGCGATTACCTGGATCGCTGTGATGACGAGCACTCCTCTTTGCAAGAAAAGTTTATTCACACCTTTTTTAAGAAGTACGGGTTTACTGCTCAGTCCCTGCCGGTGTTGGTCCACGGTGTCCAGTCCATGCAGAATCTGAAGCCCGCAAAGGAGTTCCGCACCCTGATCGCCAATGAGGAGAGCCTGGATGCTCTGATGGAGATCAAAGGGCATCTGGAATATTACCTGCCGGAAGAATCCGGCAATGACAAAAGGGCGCTGGCCTACCTGTGGCGTGATGTGCTCTGGGCCATCTGGGGCACAGCCTCTGAAAACGGCGGCAGCAAGGTCATCAAGACGGCGCCCAAGGAACTGAAAGAGAAATACCAGCAGGTATTTGCGTAAGGAGAACGCCATGAAAAAGAGAACGGTCAAGGACTTTATTGCCCTGTACGCCCCGGAAGATGAGGAAAAACTGGTACTGATCCAGGACGGTGTCAGCGCAGACAAAACCTTTCTGGATACCTACTGGGCGGCGCATACCCATGCCCTCGCCATGGCGGATGCCCAGACCGGACAGGTGATCTCCGGTCGATGCTACCTGAGCTGGCCGCTGACGGACAAGGAACGGGATGCCGGCGACTATTCCAAGCGGTTTACCAAGGGCCAGATCTACCGGATCAAAGCCCGCGGCTGGAAAGGTGATGCCCTCTACGAACCTCAGTGGTATGTCACTGAGGTACTGGAGGAAGGCGTACCCTGTCCGGCACTGGAGGAGATTTGGGCGGAATACACAAAGCCCATTCTTCTGGAGGACGAAGTGCTGGGAACCCTCACGCTGGATCGTGAGATGAGCATATTCGAGGGGACCTGTAAGTGGATGGGAAAAGAAGTCCGGATCTCGTTGGATGTGGAGATTGAAAAGAAAGCGTCCTGGACCCGTGTCACCAATGTGATGAAGAAACTGGTGGCAGATCAGGAGGTGTGGGACAAGTCCCTGCGGGCGATGGCTGCCCAGAAGCTCACCGCTCAGGCCAACGAGTGGCTGGCGGACAATGACCAGACCGACCGGGAAGCGGAGAAAGACCCCATCACCGAAGATGAGTTCGCCCGGCGCATCCTGCTCACCGAGTTTACAGTATCTCCCGGCGGCCGTTTTACCGCCTGGTACGAGGACGACGATATGTTCTGGGGCCATGTGATCACTGTGGATGGAACGCTGAAAAAAGGCCCCGTTGACGCTGATATACAGGGCTGACAACAACCGTTTACAGGAGGAGGCATCCATTATGTGCGAGCACTGCCGAAACATTCAAATATGGAGAAAATTTGATGCCCCAAAGGACTACCTGGCCTGTATTGCCTATATCCAGCAGTTGGTAGGACAAGGCGAATTTGAACTGATTGCAGAGGAATCCACCTGTCCGCTGGAGAAGGTAAAGACTGAGGATGGATGGGCAGACGAAATTATGGCTCACATGATTAGGTGCAAGCACTGCGGTCAGATATTCACCTGCGTAGTCAACACCTGGCGAGGCAGCGGACACTTCAAAAAAGGCAAAGGATGAAACAGAAAAGGCGGTGAAACGATGAATCAGGCAGAAAGAGCAGAGCTGCTGGAGCAGATTGAGAAGTGGAATGATGCGGACGAGTTTGCCCGATGCATTGAGGCTATCGAAGCCATCCCAGAACGGGAGCGGGATTATCTGCTGACGCTAAAATTGGGCCGAGCCTACAGCAATCTGGCGGTGCTGAGTGACCGCGGTGCTCTTGGCGAGAACGCTGAAGTGGATGGAGATCTTCTCCGGCACGCCATTGATCTGCTGGAGTCCGTCCGCACCCAGGGTGAGAACGATCCCTACTGGAATGCTCGGATGGGCTACTCCTGCCTGATGGCATACGGCTCCACAGCCACCGCTTATGAATACGCAAAACGCTGGCTGTCCTTGGCCCCGGATGACATAGACGCCCAAAAGCTGGTGCGAGACTGCGAGGAGTATCTGGAGGAGGAAAATTCCTTGGAACTGGATTGGAACGAGCGGGAGAAGATCATCCGGCAGGAGACCATTCCCCCTGCCGATGATGACATCCTCGGCCATGTGAAAGTACATATCGACCAGCAGTTCGGTGTCTATACCCAGCTCCTCACGGACGACAGCGACCCAGATCACCCGCTGGAGATCGCCATCATCCCGCCCCGGCCGGAGCATGACTACTACACTCTGGTCACTGTCGGCCTGAGCCGGCATAGGATGGGTTTCCCGGAGGAGCGTTGGGAGGAAAAACTGGAACGGGCGGAGCTGCTCATCAATCTGCCCCGAGACTGGAAGCTGACAAAGGCGGACTGTCGGGAGGAGCGGTGGAGCTGGCCCATCCGGATGATGCTGGCCACCGCCCACTTCGCCATGGAGGACCCGGAGGTAGGGCTGGAATCCAGGACTACACTGGATGAGGGTGAGGATGGCATCCCCTTCGCGGAGAACACGGAGCTGCGTGGTGAGATCCTACTCTGTCCTGGTGTGTTTGGGACGGACTCCTTTTTCTGCCGCCTGCCGGACGGGGACGAAGTCAACTTCTATCAGGTGATTCCCCTCTATCGGGAGGAGATCCAATACAAGTTGGAGCACGGCTCGGACGCCCTGCTGGACCTCTGCCCGGACGAGAGCTTGGAGGTCATCAATCCGCACCGGCTCAATGTGGTCACAGACCGGGAGAAAATCAGTTACGACCCGGCGGAGATGGACAACGCCGCAGAGCAGATCAAGAAAATCCGGGCGCTTCACCTGCCAGTAGATGAATTGGATGCCTACAATCGGATGGCCTTCTTCCTGGGCTGGGCTATGAAACGAGGCCAAATGAGTAACCCATTCCTCTCCCGGCATCGGGAGGTGGTGGAGGCGGTTTGGGCCGGAAAGGGGCCGGACCTGCGGGCGTTCATCCTGAACAAGCTGGATGGGAAATTGTCCACTCAGTTCTTTGACCGGAGAGGCTCTGGCTTTGCTCAGTGGTACGCTCAGG
>ERZ779660.547-NODE-547-length-21671-cov-3.272252_pt1 | contig 21671 bp, 10 predicted proteins | sample MGYA00511906_ERZ779660 | MGnify/ENA primary metagenome ERZ779660 (study PRJEB29588, sample SAMEA2156906) | human gut metagenome | biome: human gut; feature: human-associated habitat; material: faeces | place: Denmark | collected 2008/2010 ... | reverse complement strand
AAGAATACCCAAAGCCGTATTTTATCTTCATATTGAAATGAAACGACTTGTTTATTTCATCATCCTTGTTATTTCATCTAACACAAACAGGTACGAAATAGATATAAAATGGGTATAAAACAAGTAGAAAAGATCGCTTAAAAGATGACTCTTTTTTTGAATTTAAGGCTTTGAATCCAACGTTTTACGCACGGAATAAGTTCTGAAAGAACTTATTAAAAGTAATTCCGGATTCTAGGAAAAACTCTAAATTCAATGCTATGTTAAAACAACTAAAGTCAGTTAGTATGTTGTTGTTCCTACTGACAATGTCAGTAGAAGCAGCTTATCCGGAAACTGGTGAAAGCACTCTAAAAGTTTCCGTTGTACAACAGGGTACTACTTGTAAGGGTGTAGTAAAAGATGCAGCAGGTGAAACCATCATCGGTGCATCCGTCGTAGCCAAAGGTACGACGAACGGTACAATCACCGGAATCAACGGTGACTTCTCTTTAAACAATGTAAAAACCGGAGATATTATTGTAGTCTCTTTTGTTGGTTATCAGACTCAAGAAATCAAATTCACAGGACAATCATTGAATATCATCCTTAAAGACAATACACAAACATTGGATGAAGTTGTTGTGGTTGCTTTTGGTACACAAAAGAAAGTGAATGTAACAGGATCTGTATCTACGGTAGGAGCAAAAGAAATTTCGGCACGTCCCGTTAACTCTACCATAGAAGCTTTGCAAGGTATGGTTCCGGGGATGAATATCTCTACTGGTGATGGTGGTGGTTCCTTAGGTTCAGACAAAAAATTCAATATTCGTGGTGTTGGAACAATTGGAGCTGGTTCAAAGGTAGAACCATTGGTGCTCATTGACGGTATGGAGGGAGACATGAACGCTATCAATCCACAGGACATTGAGAGTATCTCTGTATTGAAGGATGCTTCTTCAGCTGCCATTTACGGTTCTAAAGCTGCTAATGGTGTAATCTTGATTACTACCAAGCGTGGTAAGAGTGGGGAAGCCCGTGTTACTTTTGACGCTAAATGGGGTGTAAATAAACGTGGAGTACCTAATTATGAAACAATTACGGATCCGGCTACATTCTATGAATTAAACTATTCTTCTATTTATAATGCCGATTTGAAAGGATATGCGGCAGCCGGAGATTTGGCTAAAGCTAATGCGTACGCTAATCAAGCAATGCTTTCTTCTACATATTTGGGATATCAGGTGTATTCCATTCCTCAAGGACAGCAACTGATCGGTATGGATGGCAAATTGAATCCTAATGCGACATTAGGTTATTCTGATGGTACATATTATTATACTCCGGATAATTGGTCGGATGAAATTTTTGAAAATAACCTGCGTCAAGAGTATAATTTAAGTATCAGCGGTGCGACTGAAAAAATGAATTATTATATGTCGGCCGGCTATTTGGATGATAAGGGAATTGTTCCTAACTCTGGTTTCCAACGTTATTCTGCACGTTTGAAAGCTGACTATCAAGTGAAGCCTTGGTTGAAGATGGAAGGAAATGTATCATTTACTCATTATGATAGCCGTGAACAGGATACTGAGGGTGGTACATCAAATGCAAACATCTTTTATGCATCAAATATTATGGGAGCCATTTATCCTATGTATGTTCGTGATGCACAGGGCAATATTATGGTAGATAATCGAGGTTTCCTTCGTTATGATTATGGAAAGCCAGGACAAGATTCAAATGGTAGCCGTAATACGATTCCTAATGCAAATCCGTTGGCTAGTTATATGCTGGATAAAATGAAATATTCGGGTGATGTGGTTAGTGGAAAATGGTCTGCTGATATTGATATTTGGAATGGAATCAAGGCAAAAGTGAATATAGGTGTTGATGTAAATAATGTGCGTGCTACAGAGATGGTTAACCCCTTCTACGGACAGTATTCTGAAACTAGCGGAGTCGGAGGTTTGATCGGCGTATCTAGTGAGCGTACATTTAGTGTAAATCAGCAGTATTTGTTGACATACAACAAAACATTTAATGATGTTCATAATGTGGATATTTTGGCCGGACATGAAAGTTATGACTATAAATATCAATATTTGTACGGACAACGTGAGAAATTGTATGATCCGAATGTTCCTGAATTAGGCAATGGTATTATGAACCAGAGCAATAATTCATATTCTCGTAATTATGCAACAGAAGGATGGCTGTTCCGTGCACAATATGACTATGATGGACGGTATTTTGTTTCAGCTTCTTTCCGTCGTGATGCTTCTTCTTGTTTTCACCCGGATAATCGTTGGGGTAACTTCTGGTCTGTAGGAGCTGGATGGTTATTAAGCAAAGAGAAATTCTTGGAAAACCAGTCTTGGATTGATATGTTGAAATTTAAAATCAGCTATGGTTTGCAAGGTAATGATAACTTGATGTTCCAAGGTGGTTTGTACCGTAACTACTATCCGTATCAAGACCAGTATACATTGGCAAACAGTAATGGCGATTTTTCAACTTCTCTATATTATAAAGGTAATAAGGAAATTACTTGGGAAACTTCACACAGCTTTAATACTGGATTTGATTTCGCTTTTTGGGGTGGTAAGTTAGGTGGTTCTGTTGAGTACTTCTCACGTAAAACAACCGATATGCTTTATTTCAAACCGGTAGCAGCTTCAATGGGTTATTCCCGTTTCCCCGAGAATGTGGGTTCAATGGTAAATCGTGGGGTTGAATTGGATTTGTATTCCAATATAATTGAAAACAAGAACCTTTCCTGGAATGTAAATTTTAATCTTACACATTTCAAGAATAAAGTCTTGGAATTATCTCCAGAACTGAATGGACAATTGATTGACGGTGCCCGGATTTATCGTGAAGATGAGTCTATGTACCAGCTTTATTTACCTAAATATGTAGGTGTGGATTCTGAAACAGGAGAGAGCCTGTGGGCGCTGGTGACTCCGGATGAGAATGGTAATACAGTTACGAAATCTTATTCTGTCGCTTCTGAAAACAGATTCGCATCAGGTGACATTTTACCTAAAGTTTATGGTGGTTTTGGAACAAGTGTTACAGCCTATGGCTTTGATCTCTCTGTTTCGTTTGCATATCAGCTTGGTGGACGTATTCTGGACTATACTTATCAAGGATTAATGGATGTGGCAGCCACGGGTAGTGCTTTGCATAAAGATATGTTAAAAGCATGGACTCCTGAAAATAAAAATACGGATGTTCCTCGTATGAATATTAATGACCAATATACGAACAGATTAACAGATCGTTTCTTGACTAGTTCGGATTATTTAAGCTTGCAGAATATTACATTGGGTTATACTTTGCCGAAGAGTCTGACACGTAAAATGCAGATTGACAGTGTCCGTGTATTCTTTGTTGCAGATAATGTGGCTTTGCTGACAGCTCGCAAAGGGTTGGACCCACGTCAAGGTTATGTGGCTGCTGACAATGTATATTCACCTATCCGCACAATTTCCGGAGGTATATCTTTAAATTTCTAATTTAGCAACCCATTTTTAAGAATATGAAATTGTCAAATAAATATATAGCATTTGCAAGTGTCGCTTTATTAATGGCATCTTGCGATTTGGATAAATTTCCTGAAGGAGATTACATATCTGAAGAACAGAAAGAAGATATAATCAATGGCAGACCTAATTTGATAACTGCTGAAGTGAACGCTATGGCAGCCAAATTAAATACTTTTGGTACGATTTCAGATGATGCCACTACTTATCATAATGACTATGGTATTCCTGCGGTATCTATGATATTGGAATCAGGAGGGCAGGATTTGGTTGCATTGGTTAATGGATATAACTGGTTTAATACATCTCAGAATTATAGTGACAGAGTATACGATAGTTCAAGCGATGAATTGATTTGGAAAACGTTCTATAATCACTTGAAAGCTGCAAACAATGTATTGAAATTGATAGCGGCAGATACGGAAGATTCTTCTTTGAAGGTTTATCGTGGCCAAGCTTTAGCTGCTCGTGCTTATGACTATCTGAACTTGGTTCAAATTTATCAGTTTACTTATGCAGGTCATGAAAATAGCCTGGCAGTACCTATTGTTACAGAAACAATGACTGATGAAGATATGCAGAATAATCCGCGTGCAACTGTACAGCAGGTGTATGACCAGATTATGAGTGACCTGAATACGGCTGCTGATTTATTGACCGGGTATGATAATGGCTCAAACAAAGATCAGATTGATGAGGCAGTAGTTTATGGATTGCGTGCTCGTGCTAATCTGTTAATGCAAAAATGGGCGGATGCAGCTAAAGATGCAGAACGTGCCATTGCTGGCGGTACACCTCAGACTTTAGCCCAGGTATCTACTCCTACCTTTAATTCAGCATCGGCAAGTTCATGGTTATGGGGAGTGATGATTACGCCTGATAATGATGTTGTCCAGACAGGTATTATCAACTGGCCTTCGCACTTGTGCTCTTTTACCGGGAACGGTTATACTTCAGGAGTGCCTGATGGATATAGAAAGGTGAATTCTGCATTATATGATTTAATACCCGAAACAGATATCCGTAAACAATGGTTCTTGTCTCCGGATAATAAATCTTCATTGATTGATAATGAGCAGATTGAGGGTACTTCCATCGTTGAATATTTTGGTTTGACTCCGTATGTAAATACAAAGTTCGGAGCTTATCAAAGTATATTTGGTAACACAACCAATGCGTCAGACTGGCCTTTGATGCGTGTTGAAGAAATGTATCTGATAAAGGCTGAGGCAGAAGCCATGGGTGGTAATCTGAGTGGCGGAAAGAGTACATTGGAAAATTTTGTACGGACATATCGGGATCCTTCCTTTACAAGTAAAGCTAATTCGGCACAGGATTTTCAGGATGAGGTTTGGTTGCAGCGTCGTATGGAACTTTGGGGAGAAGGTTTCTCACTGTTCGATATCCTACGCTTGAAAAAGCCGGTGGTTCGTAAGAATACGAATTATGACCCGTCTGTACAATATAATTCAGCAGCAGAAGCGCAGATCCTGATCTATCGGATTCCGCAATGTGAAATGGAAACCAATTCCGGAATCAGTGACACTGATAACAATCCGGCTGCTCCACAACCACAACTATAGGGAATAACTGTAATAAAAAAGAGGATGACGTTCAACGTTCATCCTCTTTTTTTGTTATATTTGTCGCGAACTTATTTAGATTGATAGATAAATGAAAGAATTTGTAATTTCTGAAGCACAGGTTGAAACTGCCATCTTAGTTGGTTTGATTACTCAGACACAAGATGAGCGTAAGACCAAGGAGTATTTGGATGAGTTGGAGTTCTTGGCCGAAACGGCCGGAGCAACAGTGGTGAAAAGGTTTACTCAGAAACTGCCTGCTGCCAATTCCGTGACCTATGTCGGTAAAGGAAAGCTGGAAGAAATCAAGGAATATATTCATCAGGAAGAGGAAAATGAGCGTGAAGTCGGAATGGTGATTTTTGATGATGAACTTTCTGCCAAGCAGATACGTAATATAGAAGCTGAACTGAAAGTGAAGATTTTGGACCGTACTTCGCTGATTCTGGATATTTTTGCCATGCGGGCTCAAACTGCAAATGCTAAAACACAAGTGGAACTGGCCCAATATAAGTATATGCTGCCTCGTCTGCAACGTTTGTGGACTCACTTGGAGCGTCAGGGAGGTGGATCCGGTGCTGGTGGAGGTAAAGGCTCTGTGGGATTACGTGGCCCGGGTGAAACTCAGTTGGAAATGGACCGTCGTATCATTTTGAATCGTATGTCATTGTTGAAAGAACGGTTGGTTGAAATTGATAAACAGAAGTCCACTCAACGTAAAAACCGTGGGCGTATGATACGTGTAGCTTTGGTAGGGTATACCAATGTGGGAAAATCTACTTTAATGAATTTGCTTTCAAAAAGCGAGGTCTTTGCTGAAAATAAACTTTTTGCAACATTGGACACCACAGTACGCAAAGTGATTATTGAGAATCTGCCATTTCTGCTTACAGATACCGTAGGATTTATCCGTAAATTACCAACGGATTTGGTTGATTCCTTTAAATCAACCTTGGACGAAGTGCGTGAAGCTGATCTGCTGATTCATGTGGTGGATATTTCTCATCCGGATTTTGAGGAACAAATTTCTGTGGTTGATAAAACGATTGCTGATTTGGGGGCAGGTGGAAAGCCTACCATGATTGTTTTTAACAAGATAGATGCTTATACCTATATAGAGAAAGCAGAGGATGATTTGACTCCTAAAACCAGGGAGAATATTACATTGGAAGAACTGATGAAGACATGGATGGCAAAATTGAATGATAATTGTATCTTCATTTCTGCCAGAGAGAAAATAAATATGGATGAATTGAAGACTATTATATATAATAAGGTGCGCGAGCTACACGTACAGAAGTATCCTTATAACGATTTTCTTTATCAAACCTATGATGAAGAATAAATACATATAGAAGATGAAAACTTATCGTTCACTTACACAAGAAGAAATACAACAATTAAAAGAGAGATCATGCACTGCGGTTGATTGGGATGAAATTGAAGTAGTAGAGAACTTTAAGACGGACTATATTTATCATACCCGTTTTTCCGGAAAGGTCAGATTGGGGGTCTTTGAGGATGAGTTTACGTTGGCAGGTGGCATGCGTAAACATTCCGGATTGTATCATGCGACCTTGCATAATGTAACGGTGGGCGATAATTGTTGTATTGAGAATATAAAGAACTATATAGCCAACTATATCATTGGGGATTATGCATTTATAGAGAATGTAGATATCATTCTGGTAGATGGCCGGAGCAAGTTTGGGAATGGCGTTGAAGTAGCTGTATTGAATGAAACGGGTGGACGTGAAGTGCCTATTCATGATCGTCTGTCAGCGCATCAGGCCTATATTCTGGCATTGTACCGTCATCGTCCTGAATTGATTTGCCGGATGAAAGCCATTATTGACCGGTATGCTGAAGAGAATGCTTCGGATACAGGTACTATTGGCCACCATGTTACCATTGTTGATGCGGGATATATAAAGAATGTACGAATAGGTGATTATTGTAAGATAGAAGGGGCGGGACGATTGAAAAACGGTAGCTTGAACAGTAATGAGCAAGCGCCTATTCATATCGGCTATGGAGTGGTATGCGATGATTTTATTATATCAAGCGGCTCCAATGTGGAAGATGGAACTATGTTGACCCGTTGCTTTATCAGCCAGGCATGTCATTTGGGACATAACTATTCTGCATCTGATTCTTTGTTTTTCAGTAATTGTCAAGAAGAGAACGGTGAGGCATGTGCCATTTTTGCCGGACCCTTTACGGTGACTCATCATAAGTCTACTTTGCTGATTGCCGGAATGTTCTCTTTTATGAATGCGGGTTCCGGCTCTAATCAAAGCAACCATATGTATAAGTTAGGTCCGATTCATCAGGGAGCTATGGAGCGTGGGGCGAAGACTACTTCCGATTCTTATATTTTATGGCCCGCACGTGTAGGTGCATTTTCTTTGGTTATGGGGCGTCATGTGAATCATGCCGATACTTCTAATCTGCCTTTTTCTTATCTGATAGAGCAGCAAAATACCACTTATCTGGTGCCAGGGGTGAATTTGCGGAGTGTAGGTACGATTCGGGATGCTCAAAAGTGGCCTAAACGTGACAAACGTAAAGATCCGAACCGTTTGGATCAGATTAATTATAACCTGTTGAGTCCCTATACTATTCAGAAAATGATGAAAGGGCGTAGTATTCTGAAAGAATTACGTAAAGTATCCGGAGAAACTTCAGAAACTTACTCTTACCAAAGTGCGAAAATTAAGAATTCTTCTTTAAATAATGGCATTCGTTTTTATGAAACGGCTATTCATAAATTTTTGGGTAATTCATTAATCAAGCGTTTGGAGGAGGTTCGTTTTAGCAGTGATGAGGAAATCCGTGCCCGGTTGATTCCTGATACAGAGATAGGGACAGGAGAATGGGTGGATATTTCCGGATTGATCGCTCCTAAAAGTGAAATAGAGAAGTTGATGGCAGATATAGAATCTGGAATCCTGACTAATGTGGATCAGATTCATGACCGTTTTGTTGAGATGCATCGTAATTATTATACATACGAGTGGACATGGGCGTATGGGAAGATGCTTGAGTTTTATAATCTGCGTTCCGATGAAATAACGGCAAAGGATGTTATTGCTATCGTGAAGAAGTGGCAGGAGGCTGTTGTCGGATTGGATAAAATGGTCTATGCCGATGCGAAAAAGGAATTTTCTTTGTCTGCTATGACGGGGTTCGGTGCAGATGGATCACGTGAAGAAATGGAGCAGGATTTTGAACAGGTGCGTGGGGTATTTGAAAGTAATCCGTTTGTGACAGCGGTATTGCAGCATATTGAAGCGAAAACAGCGTTGGGTAACGAGTTGATAGAACGGATTGCTTCTATATGATATTTTTGATGAGAGTATCCAGACTAAGATGAACCTTCGGAAAAGTTACAGATGGTAGTTACATATAAAAAGAGCCGTATGAATGCTGGAGTAGTCATACGGCTCTTGCTATTGGATGACATTTGAGCTTGTTGGGATACTTCCTTTTTATTTTTTTACCACAGGTAGTATAACTCTGCTTGCAGCTCCTTGCTGATGATAAATTTTGATCTTTTGTTTCATCACAAAATCTTCTACCGTACAATGATAGGTATCAATAAACCTTTGTGGATTGCGGTCAATAATGGGGAACCAGGAACTTTGAATTTGAATCATCAGTCTGTGTCCCGGCAGGAATGTGTGTGCCACATCATACAGTGTGTAATTAACCGGAGTTATTTCTTCCGGTTTGAAAGGCAGGGAATTGTCGAATCCCTTACGGAAGCGTCCTCTGAATAATTCGCCACGAATCATCAGCTGGTACCCACTCATTGGGTAGTCACTCTTTAAATAACTGCGTGCAGTTTTGGAATATTCAAATTTTTCAGGATATACATCAATTACTTTCACCATAAAATCAGCGTCAGTACTACTGATGGCAGTCATTAATTCCACTTCTATAGGACCGGCCAATGTTAATGTATCACATAGCGGCTCCGTCATGAAAGTAATGACATCGGGACGTGAAGTAGCAAAGCGTTGGTCATCTACCATGAATTCTTTTGTCCGGTAAGTGGTAGGGTTTGCCGTATAGGGTACCGGACGTGACATATCTGAAATATATTCTGAATAAGACTCTTGTTCTGCCGGTGCTTGTGTGGATACTGATCCGTTCTTATGTATATAATAAGGTGTACCGGCAGTCTTTTGTACAGGCCATTCGTCGTATGTTTTCCATTCGTTTTCACCTGTATGGAATATATTTACTTTATGCTTGGGCTTTTCTCCCTTTCCTTCCAGGAAATATCGGAAAAAAGGATATTCTATTTTGTCCATGTAATAAGCCGAAGTGCTTTTACCGAAATACAGATTACCGAAACCTTGGAACCCGCGTACTGTCCATGCTCCATGCCACCAAGGACCGAATGTCAGATATAAATCTGTGTCCGGTGATTGCTCTTTGATGGCTTTATAAAGATTCCAGGCTCCGTAACAGTCTTCGGAGTCATACAGTCCACCTACCACCAATATGGCTGGCTTCAAGTTATAACAGGAGGTGCGTGCATCGCGCTCTTTCCAGAAATCATCGAAATCAGGATGGTTTTTGATATCATTCCACAATGTCTGTGTGGTATCACGTACCAGGTCGTCTACATTCTTAAAGGTACCGAGTGCCAGAAAATCTGTGTAAACATCATTCTTTACAATTTGGTTCATCACTCCTTTTCCCATGTGGCGTCCTTCCAGTCTGGGAAGGAAATTAGTGGTTTGCAGCAGGGTGAAGGCTCCGTTGTGATGACGGTCATCTCCACGGAACCAGTCAGTAACGGGAGCTTGCGGAGAAACAGCTTTCAAAGCCGGATGATTGGAGGAGGCTGTCATAGTGGCATAGAAACCATCATAACTGATTCCCCATGTTCCTACATTTCCGTTATTATATGTGTTGTGAATCAACCATTCTATGGTATCGTATGTGTCCGTAGCTTCGTCTATATTCTTTTTATCTTTCTTACCCTTTTTGTTTTTGTTGAGAGGGCGTACTTGGATAAATATTCCTTCACTCTTATGTCGTCCACGTACATCTTGGAAGACGATAATATATCGGTGCTCTATATAGTTTTTCAGATTAGTTCTGAAATGACGGTCAAATCCTTCTCCGTATGGGGAACAAGAGTAAGGGCTGCGGTGCATCAGGATAGGATGCTGCCTGCTGTTGTCTTTCGGTTCGTAGACAGCGGTGTAAAGCTTGATTCCGTCACGCATGGGAATCATGACTTCCCGTTTCGTGTAGATTTCCTTCAGTTTGAGTTCGATACTGTCCGGTTGGTTTTTTGCTTGGGTTTGTGTCCATCCTCGAGGGATGAGAAAGCATAACAGTAATGAAGTAATAAATAAGAATTTGCCTAATCTTTTCATGTATAATGTGATGTTATTTTAATGAGTTGGCAAAGGTAAGGACATTCCTTGAAAGTTTTCACGCTAATTAAGGAAAAATTTCGATAATAGTTACTACCTTTGTCACACTAATAACTTTTAACTAAAATAAGTATCAATATGGCAACACCTCCGTTCCACTATCAGCACATGTTCCCGTTGGGACCTGATAAAACCGAGTATTATTTGCTGACTAAAGATTATGTGTCAGTAAGTGAGTTTGAAGGAAAACCTATCTTGAAGATTGAAAAAGAAGGTCTGACTGCTATGGCTAACGCTGCTTTCCGTGATGTTTCTTTCTTGCTTCGCCGTTCACACAATGAACAGGTTGCTAAGATTCTGAGTGATCCCGAAGCCAGTGATAACGATAAGTATGTAGCATTGACTTTCTTGCGTAATGCGGAAGTTTCAGCTAAAGGCAAATTACCTCTTTGTCAAGATACGGGTACTGCTATTATCCATGGTGAGAAAGGTCAGCAGGTATGGACCGGCTATTGTGATGAAGAAGCCCTTTCCTTGGGAGTTTATAAGACTTATACGGAAGAAAATCTTCGTTATTCTCAGAATGCTCCTTTGACTATGTACGATGAGGTGAACACCAAATGTAACCTGCCTGCACAAATTGATTTGGAAGCTACTGAAGGTATGGAATACAAGTTCCTTTGTGTGACTAAAGGTGGTGGTTCGGCGAACAAGACCTATTTATATCAGGAAACGAAAGCTGTATTGAATCCGGCTACATTGGTTCCTTTCCTTGTTGAAAAAATGAAGACTTTGGGTACGGCTGCTTGTCCTCCTTATCATATTGCATTTGTAATCGGTGGTACATCGGCAGAGAAGAACTTGCTGACTGTTAAGCTAGCTTCTACTCACTATTATGACGAGTTGCCTACTACCGGTAATGAATACGGGCGTGCTTTCCGCGATGTGGAACTGGAAAAACAAGTATTGGAAGAAGCTTATAAGATTGGCTTGGGTGCACAGTTTGGTGGTAAGTATATGGCTCACGATGTCCGCATCATCCGCTTGCCTCGTCACGGTGCTTCTTGTCCTATCGGTCTGGGCGTTTCCTGTTCTGCTGACCGTAATATAAAATGTAAGATCAATAAAGATGGTATCTGGATTGAAAAGATGGATGATAAACCGGGTGAGCTGATTCCGGCAGAACTCCGTGAAGCCGGTGAAGGCGATGTGGTTAAGATTGATTTGAACCAACCGATGGCGGATATCCTGAAAGAATTGACCAAGTATCCGGTAGCTACCCGTCTGTCATTGAACGGAACCATTATTGTAGGTCGCGATATCGCTCATGCTAAATTGAAAGAGCGTTTGGATCGTGGCGAAGATTTGCCGCAGTATATCAAAGATCATCCTATCTATTATGCCGGTCCGGCAAAGACTCCGGAAGGTATGGCTTGTGGTTCTATGGGCCCCACTACAGCAGGACGTATGGACCCGTATGTGGATTTGTTCCAGTCACATGGCGGTAGCATGATAATGTTGGCAAAAGGTAATCGTAGCCAGCAGGTAACGGATGCTTGTAAGAAGTATGGCGGTTTCTATCTGGGCTCTATTGGTGGTCCGGCTGCTATCCTTGCTCAGAATAATATCAAGAGCATTGAGTGTGTGGAATATCCGGAATTGGGTATGGAAGCTATCTGGAAAATTGAAGTGGAAGATTTCCCGGCATTCATCTTGGTGGACGATAAAGGTAATGACTTCTTCAAGCAGTTGAAGCCGCGTTGCCTTGGAAATTGTAAATAATTAAATTATTCCGTAATAATACTAATACAGCCTTCCTCCCTTTAAAGGCGAGGGGGCTGTTCTGTTTTTTATTTAATTGGTGTTATCCGTTACCTTAATAATATGATGAAAAAACTACGATTGTTGTTTGTGCTGTTATGGATGACAAGCAACTTATTTTCTTCTCCTGTTACAGGATTATTAGAGCGCATCGACAAAGGAGCTTCCTCCAAATTTATTATTGAACGTCAGAAATCGGAAACTGATTTTTTTGAACTCGATCAGAAAGGTGATAAAGTAATTATCCGGGGTAATGACTATGTAAATATTGCTACCGGATTGAATTGGTATTTGAAATATTATGCAGGCATACATCTTTCTTGGAATGGAATGACTGCAAAACTGCCTGCTGTTTTGCCTCCTGTGACTAAAAAGGAACGGCATGAAACGGATCTGCCCTATCGTTATGATCTGAATTATTGTACTTTCTCTTATTCCATGGCTTTTTGGGACTGGGAGCGTTGGGAAAAGGAGATAGATTGGATGGCGCTTCACGGTATCAATCTTTCCCTGGCATTGACAGGGACTGAGTCGGTTTGGAGAAATGTACTTCTAAAACTGGGATATACTAAGGATGAAATTAATGAATTTGTAGCCGGACCGGGTTTTACAGCTTGGTGGTTGATGAATAATCTGGAAGGGTGGGGAGGACCTAATCCTGAAAGTTGGTATACCCGTCAGGAAAAACTTCAGAAGAAGATTGTAAAAAGAATGCGTGAATATGGCATCGAACCTGTGTTGCCGGGATATTGTGGCATGGTTCCTCATAATGCAAAGGAGAAATTAGGATTGAATGTTGCTGATCCCGGATTTTGGTGCAGCTATCATCGTCCTGCCTTTTTACAGCCGGAGGATGAGCGCTTTGAAGAAATCTCTGCTTTGTATTATAGAGAACTGACAAAACTGTATGGAAAAACAGGTTTTTACGCTATTGATCCGTTTCATGAAGGGGGAAGTACTCAAGGAGTAAATTTGGATGCAGCCGGTAAAGCCATCATGAAAGCCATGAAAAAAACAAATCCGGATGCTGTGTGGGTGGCTCAGGCATGGCAGGACAATCCTCGTACTCCGATGATAGAGCATCTGGAAGCAGGAGACCTGTTAGTCTTGGACTTGCATAGCGAATGCCGTCCGCAATGGGGGGACCCGGCGTCAGAGTGGTGTCGCAAAGGAGGATACGGGCAGCATGAGTGGGTGTACTGCATGTTGTTGAATTTTGGTGGTAACATTGGGCTTCATGGTAAAATGGATGCGCTGATTGATGGCTTTTATGACGCGAAAGCAGATGTTCATGCCGGAAGGACATTGCGTGGAGTAGGGATGACTCCGGAAGGTATTGAGAACAATCCGGTTATGTATGAGCTGGTGATGGAATTGCCATGGCGTGAACATCGGTTTACTCGTGATGAGTGGTTGAAAGGATACGTATATGCTCGTTATGGGGTAGAGGATGAGGCTTTGCAACAAGTTTGGGATTTATTAGGTAACGGTATTTATAATAGTCCCAAGGAGAAAATACAACAGGGAACGCATGAGTCGGTATTCTGCGCTCGTCCGGGGTTGGATGTATATCAGGTATCCAGTTGGTCGGAGATGAAAGAATACTATAATCCGCAGGATGTGATAGAGGCTGCCCGACTGATGGTTTCTGTGGCTGATAAATATCAGGGTAATAATAATTTTGAATTCGATTTGGTGGATGTGCTCCGGCAGGCATTGGCAGAAAAGGGGCGTTTGATGCAAAAAGTGGTAACGGCTGCGTTCCGGGCAGGAGACAAGCAAGTATTTGAGTTGGCTTCACAGCATTTTCTGCATCTTATTCTATTGCAAGACCAGTTGTTGGGTACCCGGAAAGAATTCAAGGTTGGAACTTGGATTGAAGCGGCACGTTCAGCAGGACAGACCCAGGAAGAAAAAGCATTATACGAATGGAATGCACGTGTTCAGATTACTACATGGGGAAATCGTGTAGCGGCAGATCAAGGCGGACTTCGTGATTATGCTCATAAAGAATGGAATGGCATTTTGAAAGATTTCTATTTTATGAGATGGAAGGCTTATTTTGATTATTTAGCTTGTGTCCTGGATGGAAAGCAACCGGAGGAACTTGATTTTTATACCTTGGAAGAAGCATGGACTAAAGAAACAGGATTCTATTCCTCAATTCCTGAAGGAAATACTGTGGTAGTAGCTAAAAACATTTTTGAAGAAGTTTTTTAAATGTTCTTTCTACTATGGATAACTTAAGACTTTCATAGGTTATAAGGCTTGATTATGGGTTCAGAACCGATGGGTATGAAACTATGATAACTTTATTCACGGTAGGGGGTGGATTGAATTTACCCCTTACGGTGAATGAAAGTTATGGAAATAGATAGCGTGTGGAAAACGCTTACTTCTTCTTCTCGGATGTCTGTTTCCAGATACGTACCATATAGAATGCGCAATGTGTGAACGCAAAGACGAACGAAATAGCGAGCAATGTCTTGTCTTCTTCCCAGCCTACTGTCTGTTGATGCCACAATCCTGTAATAACTGAAAGTACAGACAGGGCGATTCCTGTCATATTCAATATGGTGAGTCCTTTGCGTCGTTTTACGTTATGCTCCAGCTTGCTGTGTTTTACTCCATAGCAGGCATAAACATCCAGACCTATCAGCATCCATAATACCAATCGGATCCAAGTGTCAGCCGGAAGAAACAACATCATACAAAGGCAGGTAAGGATGCCTAAAATCGGTACCGTGGGAACAAAAGGAGTTTTAAAGGCACGATGTACGTCAGGCATACTTTTACGCACGATCAATACTGCCGCGCAAACCAATGTGAAGGCGAATAAGGTACCTATACTGGTCATTTCTCCGGCTACACGTGCCGGAACAAATGCTGCCAGCCCTCCTACAATGACCATGAATAACAAATTACTGTGTGCCGGTGTCCGGTATTTCTCGTGAATCTTTGAAAAGAAAGGAGGCAACAGTCCGTCGCGGCTCATACTTAGAAATACACGGCTTTGTCCTAGCAAAGTTACCATAATAACCGAGCAGTAACCAAACAGGATAGCCAGTACGATGGCCCGGTTCAACCACGGATAATCCGGATGAATTACTCCTGTGGCATCTGCATGTCCCATGTGGTCAATCGCTACGGCAACAGGTGCGATACCTTGTTGTCCTGCAAAGTCAGAATAATGGGCAACTCCCGTCATTACGTAAGCAAACACCATATAAAGAATGGTGCAAATCAGCAGGGAACCTAGAATGCCGACGGGCATATCCCGTTTCGGATTTTTTGTTTCCTGAGCGGCTGTACTTACGGCATCAAAACCAAGAAAGGCGAAAAATACAATCGCTGCTCCACGCAATACACCCGAGAATCCGAACTCGCCTAAAGTACCAGTATTGGCAGGGATATAAGGAACATAATTCTCTGCATTAATGTATTTCCATCCTAATACAACGAAAATAAGAATCACTGCCACTTTCAGGAACACAATGAAGCCGTTAAAGATAGAACTTCCTTCTGTTCCACGAATCAGAAAAATACTCATCAGCACTACAATCAGTGCGGCCGGTATATTCACAATACCTCCGTCCCAGGGACAAGCAGCAAGTGCATGGGGGATATTTATCCCCACTCCTTCCAGAAAAACAACGAGATATCTGCTCCAGCTGATACTGACGGTAGTAGCGGCAACAGTATATTCCAATACTAGATCCCAGCCGATAATCCATGCTATAAGTTCGCCCATTGTAGCATATGAGTATGTATAAGCACTACCTGCTACAGGTATCATGGAAGCAAACTCGGCATAACATAAACCGGCAAAGCAACAACCTATTGCCGCTATGGCGAAAGATAAAGTAATGGCAGGCCCTGTGTATCCTGCGGCTACTGTTCCGGTGATGGAGAATAATCCGGCACCGATGATAACACCTACTCCTAATGCGATCAAGCTCCATGGTCCCAAGACTCTTTTCAGGGTCTTGTTTCCAGATTCATTGGCTTCGGCTTGTAATGCAGCAAAAGGCTTCTTGATAAATAATCCCATATCTTTTTACAACATATTTAGTGATAATTGTGTGCAAAGGTACGGATAACTGCCCTGAATTACAAGCTATAAGTAAAGGCTATAACGATTATTCGAGATATTTCGTTATTCTTCCACTTAGTTGGAGCAGGGAAATTTCACAGACTTTGGTGTTATATTCAGCAGACAAAATACGTTCTTCCGCATCAAGCAGGCTCTTTTGGGCTTCACGCATCTCGATACCGGAGAGATCTCCCAACAGATAACGTTCTTTGGCTATTTCATGGTTTTCACGGGCGGCAACCAGATTCTGGCGTTCCAAATTTAATAAACGTAAATTATTGCGATAGGCCTGCCACAGATTGCTTAAATCCGCTTTCAAGCCCAATTCCAGCTGTTCTCTTTCCAGTTGCGAGTTACGTATTTGCAGGCTGGCATTGCGCTTTTCACGGCGACGGTTACCATCCCATAGGTTAATGCCTACGGTAATTCCTCCGTTTAGTCCCCAATTGCTTCTCCGGCTGGTGGCGTTTGTTTCATATTTGTTGAATGTATAGCCATAACCGGCGTTCAATTTCACATAGGGATAATTACGGGATAGAACCTGACGGTAATCCAATTGGGCAATTGTTGTATTTTGATCAGCTTTCAGCAGGTTGGCATTCGTCTTGAGGGTGGATTCCCATAATTCATCGTAATTCAGCGCATCATTCACTGTTATAATGGAGTCATTGACACGTAGCGGTCGGTTGACTTCCTGTACGGCCATTAACTCGTTCAGGTTGATACGTGAGGTAACCACCAGTTCCTGTTGTTTCATATATTGTGCACTGTCTGCATTGAAGTCCACTTTGGCTTGTTGATAATCCAGCCGGGAAAAATTACCGATATGGTATCGTTCTTCTACAATGCGCAGGCGTTCTTTGGATAAAGACACAGCGTAAAGGAAGTTCTTCAGACGTATTTCCTGTTGTACATAATTATAGTATTCGGCAGTGAGTCCCGCTATGAAGTCTTCAAGGGTAATACGCGTGTTGGTTTCTCCCTGGCGTTCCAGTTCCTTCAGTTTTTTGTAGGTGGTGCTGATATTGAATCCGTCGAACAGAGTCCAGTTTACATCCAGTCCGGCCTTTAAGGTTTGGTCGTAGATGTTTCGTTCACTGGCTGTAGTGCCTGTACTTCTACTCTTGGTATCCGTATTGTCCAACGTTCCTGTATATCCGGCAGACAAATCAACAGTCGGCAGATAACCGGCATTTGCTAATGTGGCATTGTTATGGCTGATCTGTTCTTCATTACGGGTGATACGTATGGAATAATTGTTTGCAAGTCCTTCCTCCAGACATTTTTTCAGCGTATAAGGATATTGCGCATAGGTGGAAGCCACCCATGCAGTACAGATACATAAAGTTATAATGATTCGTTTCATACAGTTTCTGTTTTAACGTTTCGGTTGGTAGATATATAACTATAAATAGCCGGTACGATATACATGGTCAGGAAAGTAGATACTAACATTCCTCCCACAACAGCCGTACCCATGGCGATACGTTGGTTGGCGCCTTCTCCTGTTGCGAATGCCAGCGGGATCAAGCCTAATACGGTAGAGGCACTTGTCATGAGAATAGGGCGCAAGCGTTGCAAAGCGGCATCCCGTATGGCCTGCATCTTGTTTTCACCGGATTCTTGTTTCTGATTGGCAAATTCCACAATCAAGATACCATTCTTTGCTACCAGACCAATCAGCATAATAATACCGATCTGGCTGAATATGTTCATGGTAATGCCACCGGCATACATGAAAATCAGTGCTCCTGCAATGGCCAGAGGAACGGTAAGCATGATGATGAAAGGGTCCTTGAAACTTTCGAACTGTGCCGCCAGAATAAGATAGATAAGTATCAATGCCAGAATGAAAGCAAACATCAGGCTGGATGAACTTTCCCGATAGTCTTTGGAGTCTCCCGACAAGGCGGTACGGAAAGTTTCGTCCAAAGTCTGGGCGGCGATTTTATCCATTTCTTCCAAGCCTTGTCCGATGGTCTTTCCATCTGCCAGTCCGGCAGATACGGTAGCGGAAATAAAACGGTTGTAGTGGTACAATTTAGGAGGAGCTACGGATTCTACAAATTCTACCAGATTGTCCAATTGAATCATTTCCCCTTTGTCGCTTCGTATGTAAATAGATTTGATATTGGCCGGTGTATTACGTTGTTGGCGGTTTATCTGACCCAAAATCTCATATTGTTTTCCATTCATATAAAAATAGCCCATACGTTGTCCGCTGAGACCGTATTGCAGTGTTTCGGCTATATCACGCACGGTGGCTCCCATTGTACCTGCCTTATCACGGTTAATATTCACTCTCATTTCCGGGCTGCTGAACTTCAGGTCCACGTCCGCCATCTGGAAAGTAGGGTTGTCATATACTTTGCTTAAAAAAGCCGGTAATACTTTCTCCAGTTTTTCTATACTGACAGCTTGTAGTACATATTGTACGGGCATACTTCCTCTCCGTCCGCCGAAAGAAGACTGTTGTTGCACAAAGGCACGTGCTTTCGTCTTGTTGCGGATGGCCTGTGAGATACGTTCGGCAACTTCCATCTGGGTGTAATCACGATCTTTGATATCTTTCAATGTGATACGTATATTTCCACTGCCACTGGAAACACGTGCGGTTACAGATTCGGCATCAGGTATAATAGAATCTACCAGATTGTTGATATCTTCCGTATAATCACGGATGTATTCATAGCTGGCGCCTTCGGCTGCACGGGTATTGATACTTATTTGCGACCGGTCTTCCATCGGAGCCATTTCAGCGGGTATCTGGACCCAAAGTACTCCGATGGCTATCAACATAATCACTGTAACAGGTATTGCCCATATGCGTCTTTTAAGAAAAGCGTTCAGTGAACGGGCATATATGCGGTTCATACCTTCAAAGAAAGGCTCTGTCTTTTGGTAGAACCATCCCTGTTTTTCCCGTTTTATCAATAGCTTGGTTGCCAGCATAGGGGTGAACGTTAATGCGGCAAAGGAAGAAATGATGACCGAACCTGCCACAACGAAACTGAACTCACGGAACAGACGTCCGCTGGTTCCTTCCATAAATACGATGGGCAGGAACACTGCCACCAAGGTGATAGTGGTGGAGATAACAGCGAAGAAAATTTCTTTTGCCCCTTCTATTCCTGCTTCGAACGGACGCATGCCTCGTTCTATGCGGATATAGATATTTTCTGTCATAACGATGGCGTCATCCACTACCAAACCTACGGACAATACCACCGCCAGCATGGTCAGCACATTGATGGAGAAACCTGCTATGTACATCACAAAGAAAGCTCCGATCAATGAAACCGGAATCACGATGCAGGGAATCAGTGTCACGCGCCAGTCGCGCAAGAACAGGAAAATGATGATGATAACCAGTACGAACGCTTCATACACCGTACTTTTTACTTCATCAATGGAAGCGCGGATAAACTTAGTGTTGTCAAAGCCATAGCTGTATTTCACATCGTCGGGCAAGTCCTTCTTCATCTGCTCCATACGCTGGTATACGGCATCGGCGATTTCGATATGGTTGGCACCGGGTTGTGGAATGACAACGACACCTACCATCGGCACTCCGTTCATTTTCATGTAACTCTTGATATCTGCCGGACCTAGTTCGGCGTAACCGATATCGCTGAAACGGACCACTCTTCCGCCTACTTCTTTTAATATGATGTTATTGAATTCTTTAGCGGTGTGCATTTGTCCCATGGTGCGTAAGGTCAATTCTACGGTATTACCTTCAATGCTGCCCGAGGGGAGTTCTATATTTTCATTGGTTATCGCGTTCTTTACATCTACCGGAGTAATGCCATATCCTGCCATCTTGGTGGGGTCGAGCCATAGGCGCATGGAATAACGTTTTTCTCCCCAAATAGATACGCTGCTTACATCCGAAATGGTTTGCAGTTGTTCTTTTACGGTCAAGTCTGCTATTTCACTCAGTTCCAACAGAGAGCGGCTGTCACTTTGGATAGCTACCATCAGGATAGGCGTTGCATCGGCATCAGCCTTGGATACAGTAGGAGGGTCACAGTCGCGTGGCAGGTAACGTTGTGCGCGGGACACTTTGTCGCGTACGTCATTGGCGGCAGTTTCCAAATCGACGGATAATTCAAATTCCACTGTGATACGGCATTGCCCTTGTTGGCTGACACTGGACAAGGAACGGATTCCCGGGATACCATTGATGTTTTGCTCCAATGGCTCGGTAATCTGGTTTTCGATAACATCGGCATTTGCACCCGGGTAGGAGCAGGATACCGAAATGATGGGATTATCCACTGACGGATATTCGCGGACGCCGAGATAGCTGTACCCGATAAGTCCAAAAAGCAGGATGATAAGGGTAAGCACTGTGGAGAGCACCGGGCGCCGTATGCTGAGTTCGGATATGTTCATAAGGCGTCTGGTTTAATAGATATTATCCAATGTTACGGGTAATCCTGTGCGGAGCTGCAATGTTCCGGAAATTATAATTGTATCTCCGGTCTGCAAACCCTGCAATACTTGGGTTTCAGCTTCTGTACGTATGCCAGTTTGTATTTCTACAGGTTGGGCTTTTCCCGATTTATAAAGGAAAATCTTGTCCTTACCCATTTCCGGAACGATAGCTTCGGATGGAACGGCAAGGGCATCATGGATTTCATTTTTACTTAAACGAATATCCGCATAGCGTCCCGGCATTACATTACCGTTGGCATTGGGGTAGAGGGCACGCAATGTCAATGTATGGGTGTTTTGATCCATTCTCGACTCGCGTGCGTACACTTTGGCATGGAACGTTTCAAGCTTACCCTCAAGTCCGAAGTTTACTCCTGCACCGATTTTTACGTCATTGGCATAACGTTCGGGAACGGAAAATTCTACTTTCAGCGGAGATACTTTTGTAAGTTTGGCAACGATGGTAGTGGGGGAAGCATAGGTTCCGACACTGACTTGGCGCAGACCGATTACACCGTCGAACGGAGCACGGAGCTCGGTTTGTGCAATGTTAGCTTCTATCAGGTCTATGTCTGCATTCAGGGTTGCCAGTTCTGTTTTTACCTCACTTGAAAATGACATAGCTTACTCCAACCGTCCCCCGCGTCCATCGGCTCTGCCCTTTGTCTGCGGGGTCTATTTCCCGCGAAGCGCATCTTTGCCGATGTCGCGGTGCTCTATTTTCAGTCCGTATCCCTTCTGTCCGGAAAGCCGTTCATACAACGCATTGGCGAGTGTGACCGAACGGTGCTTTCCTCCGGTACAGCCG